>Ga0210410_10000257_pt1 | contig 68705 bp, 53 predicted proteins | sample IncBWC4MmetaG_FD_161058 | JGI IMG/M metagenome (GOLD analysis project Ga0210410, IMG submission 161058) | Forest soil microbial communities from Barre Woods Harvard Forest LTER site, Petersham, Massachusetts, United States - Inc-BW-C-4-M | ecosystem: Environmental > Terrestrial > Soil >... | reverse complement strand
TCGGCCCTGGCGCTCGCTCAAGGGTTTTGAGCTCGCCGGCTACAGGAAACACCTTATTGCGATATATCACCCGTGGTTTACCTTTTTACTCAACACCATGCGTGAAAACGCTCATGGCGAGACCGACCCTCGCTGACGGATGGGTGCCTGCCTCCTCACACCGAACACAGGCACCTGTCCCCCCTTTTTCCCCCGGGCCTTGGATCAAGTCAGTGACATTATGGTTGACTTAGGTGACCCTCCGGGTTAATATCTGTTCCGTAAGAATCTACGCCTTCATCGCGGGAGCCCTCTCCCGCTTTTTTCTTTTCAGAGACAACAAATCCCGAGCCACAGTCGGGAGGCAGCCCGCCAACACCTTTGTAATCAACACTTGCAAAAGTGTATGAAAACAAAGGACTTTAACCCGTTCAGAATGAACACTTATGAAAAACAGGGGAGGGGGGGTGTCCACCCGGCCGTACACCGATGTGACGGATTACCAGATCTCTGACCCAAGGCAACGACCGCTTTGCTCGCTAGACGTTCAATCCGTGACTGCGGCACAGATGGACGATGCCCAGTCTGTTTGCCGCGCCAACTTTTTGCTTCATGCGATACAAGTGGTTCTTGACGGTTTGCTCGGAGAGACAGAAGCAATCTGCGATTTCTTTGTTAGAGGCCCCACGCGCCAGAAGCGGCACCAGCTCCTGCTCGCGTTGTGTCAGTCCCAGGGAATCTCGGACCATGGAGGAAGGCAAACTTGTCGCGCTTTTCTCAAAGTAGTTGAACAGCAGTTGGCAGAGGTGCCCGTCACAAAATGCCCCTCCGCGACACACCACGTGCACGGCTTCCAACACGCGCTGTGACGATGCATCGCGCAGCACATAACCGGCGATTCCGGCACGGATGCATTGCAGGAATTCGTGTGCATCATCGTTCATTCCGAGCAACATGATGCGCACCCGTGGCGCCTGCATCCGCGCCATGCGAACGACGGATAAATCGTTGGTTACATCGCCGCCGGAATTCAACAAAAGTACGTCGGCCCGCGATTGCGTTAATTCATGCATACTTTCGACCGTAGCAGCGCCTTGCCCCACCACTTGCAGATCGTTCCGTTTGGTCAACAACTTTCCCAAGGTCTCACGGAGCAGACGGTTATAGGCCACTACATAAACGCGCCAGACATTCTCCGACGGGCGCTTGGCTTCGCCTCCCGTGGGGGGCCGCAAGCTCTCGGAGCCGCGATTCTCGCTTACCAACACTTCTAACTCAGGGATAGGACTCGTGATGTTTTGCCTCATCGTAAACCTATCGTTATAAAAATTAGACTTCTGCTTTAATTGCGATGGCTGGGTCGGAGAGAACTGGGCCGTTTGCACGACGCTATGCAGGAACACGCGTCGCGGTTATCTGATGAATACTGGCGATACCAACGTCCGCCGCCTGACGAATCTATACGAGACTCGTAAGACGAATAACAAACGAAGGCCCCCACCGGAATACGGTGAAACCAGTAGGGCCAGAGTCCCCTACACTTACGATGCAGTAGCGCCGTGAAGTGTTAGGTCCTAGCTAGCCAATCGTCGCCGCCCTTCTCGCTCCCGGGCGGCGGGTCGTGCGCGGATGGGCTTTTTTCGCCTTTGGGCTTCTGATTGTTCCAGGCTGCGCTTCAGCGCCTCCATCATATCGATGACGGGCGCGCGTTTAGGCCGCTCCTCTTCTACGATTGGCTTCCCTTCCCGCTTCGCATCGATCAGGGCTTTTAGCCTTTCTTGAAACGTGTCGTGATACTGTTGCGGATTGAAATCCTCGGCGAGGCTTTCGACGAGCTGCTCCGCGAGTTTTATTTCTTGCGGTCTCAGCTTCACGTCTTCTGCGATCTTTCCGTAACCCTCCACTTTGCGAATTTCATTCACAAAGTACATGGTGTGAATTGTGAGCCCATGGCTTCTCGGCCGTATGAACACTGTGTACTCTCGCAGGTGCATGGCTACCTTGGCGATTCCCACGCGATCGGAATCTTCCAGTGCCTTCACTAGAAGACCGTACGGTTTTGGATTGTCTTTTTCCGGAAGCGCCAGATACGAGGACTCGAAAAATATTGGGTCGATCTGTGAGCTCTTGACGAACGCCTGAATCTCCATGTTCTTGCTGGACGCCGGCGCGATTTTCTTCAACTCCGGCTCCTCTATAAATATGTAGTGGCCCTTCTCGTATTCGTACCCCTTGATTACTTCAGACCGCTCGACGATGCGACGGTGCTTGGGACAATAGAGAGGTTGACGCAATCGGGTATGGCATTCCTTATGAATCTGGTGCAGCTTGATGCGCTCCGGACGCGCTGCCGGAAACAACCGAATGGGAATGCTAAGCAGGCCAAAACTGATCGAGCCCTTCCAGACCGAAGCAGCCATCTACGTTCCTCCTGTACGGATGGTTAGGTGAGAGAGACTGCCGCACAATACGGTAAAACCTTCACAGACTTGACTTCGGAAGAGGCAGACAGGGAGCGAAAGGCGTGCCAACGATGCGTTTCGCGCTGGCACCCTCCTGACGTCCCAAGGCATTTCGAGACGCCAGCCCGCCAGGGCGCACTATAATGCGGTAAATGGCTGGACTTGCCGAATACCGTCGAAAGCGGCGCTTTGGGGATACGCCTGAGCCTCGAGGCAAAAAAGCACGCAAAGACGAAAAACTTTTCGTCATTCAAAAGCATGCCGCGCGACGGCTTCATTATGATTTGCGCCTGGAAGTCGGCGGCGTGCTGAAATCGTGGGCTGTTCCCAAAGGACCTTCGCTCAATCCCGGGGACAAACGCTTGGCAATTCAGGTGGAAGATCACCCTTTTGATTACCGCACGTTTGAAGGGACGATTCCCGAGGGAAATTACGGTGCCGGCGAAGTCATCATCTGGGATCAGGGCACCTACGAACCGGAAGGACCTCTTAGCGCAGCGGAACAACTCGAACGCGGCGAGCTGAAGTTTCGTTTGCGTGGCCACAAGCTCAACGGAAGTTTCGTGCTGGTGAAGTTGAAACACAGCCGAGGCAAAAATGAGTGGTTGCTGATTAAGCATCGAGACGATCACGCGGACCCCATGTGGGACGTGGAAGAGCACGGCGAGTCGGTGGTCAGCGGCCGCCCTATTCCCAAGACCCACAAGGAAAAACAAAAAGAGAAACGTTCCGTCCAGGACTCGCCTCCGCCGAACCCGGCCGAGCTGCCCGGGGCGAAGAGCACACCGATGCCGCGCGAGGTTTCCGTTACGCTCGCCAAACTCGCGGACATGCCATTCTCCGATCCAAACTGGCTTTTCGAGGTTAAGTGGGATGGCATTCGCACCGTCGCATTGGTGGAGAATGGCGACGTGCGCCTATTTTCTCGATCCAAACGCGATGTCACCGCGGAGTTTCCTGAGTTTCAGGATTTGGCGAAGCACTTGCGTGCCGGCACTGCCATCCTCGACGGCGAAATCGTGACGCTGGATAAAAACGGGCGCAGTGATTTCCAAAAGCTGCAAAACCGCTTCGGTGTGACCAAGCCTTCGCAAAAGTTGATAAACGATGTTCCGCTGACCTACTACCTTTTCGATGTGCTCTATTGCAATGGCTTCGATGTACGCAAAACACCCCTGCTGCAACGGAAAGAATTGTTGCGTCAGGTACTTCGTGGCGAGAACCACGTGCGCTTTTCCGAGCACCAACTCGAAAAAGGCAAGGAGTTATACGCCGCGGCGGAGAAGCAGGGACTGGAAGGGATCGTCGGAAAGCAAATCGAAAGCCCTTATACCGGAAATCGAACAGGCTTTTGGCTCAAATTTAAAATCGTAAACGAACTTGACGCCGTGATCGTCGGCTGGACCGCGCCGCGGCGCACACGCCAGTACTTTGGCGCGCTGGTCCTCGCTTTGTATGACGACAAGAAAGAGCTGCAGTTTATCGGAAGCGTGGGCACCGGCTTCGATCAAAAAACCCAAAAAGACCTGCTCGCGCAACTCGAAAAGCTACACGTTGCACGCTCACCATTGCGTAACCCACCAAAATTGCGCGAACCCGTCGAATGGGTACGGCCGGAAATGGTTGCAAGAATAAAGTTCGCGAACTGGACCGAAGACAATCACCTGCGCGCGCCCGTTTTCCTTGGTATTCGCAAAGACCGCACTCCGGAAGAATGTACGTTCAGTGCAGCGCGGCCGGAGCATGCCAAGCGTGAGCCACCGCTCTCAACGCGAAACTCACTGCCAAAAGCGGAAGCGCCCTCGGAAGATGCAGGCTTTGAGGAATTGGCTCACGGCAAAGCAGAAAGCTTGCGCTTGCAAGTCGATGGCAGAACGCTCGCTCTGACGAACTTGAACAAGATTTATTTTCCCGAGTCCGGTATTCGGAAGCGGGATCTGCTCGCGTATTACTACCGAATTTCAGGAAATATACTTCCGTTTCTCAAAGATCGGCCGTTGGTCATGCGGCGGTACCCGAATGGAATTGAGGGAAAGAGTTTTTTTCAAAAGGAAGCGCCGGAATCGATTCCTGACTGGATCCAACGGGCTCGCGTGTATTCAGATGAGCGCGGCAGCGAAATGGACTACGTCATGGCCCCGGATCGCGCGTCGCTTCTCTTTCTGACCAATCTCGGCTGCATCGACCATAACCCGTGGTCGAGCCGCTTCGACCACCAGGACTACCCCGACTACGTCTTTTTTGATCTTGATCCAACGCCGGGAACGCCGTTTTCGACTGTGCTTCGTGTCGCGCGCGCGATTTACAAAGTGTTGCTCTCCACGCGCCTCGTGAGCTACTTGAAAACTTCCGGGGCGACTGGATTTCACATCTACGTGCCTCTCGAGCCGATTTACAAATATGCGCAGACGCGCACTTTTGCGGCCATCATTAGCCAAATCGTCGCTTCTGAGTTGCCGAAAGAAACGACGCTGGAGCGCAGTGTCCGTAAGCGCCCTGAGGGGCGCGTCTTGCTTGACGCATTGCAGAACGCAAAGGGCAAGCCGCTGGCTGCCGTGTATTCTGCAAGGGCCCACCCGGGAGCCACAGTGTCGACTCCAGTAACTGGTGACGAGCTAATGAAGGGCAATATCGATCCCGACGCGTGGACGATTAAGACTCTCCCCTCGCGGCTGGAGACTGTCGGTGATCTGTGGAAAGATTTTTGGAGCCACCGCCAAAATCTGGACGCAGCGCTGGACGCATTAAGCCGAAGCGTTTCGGGAGAATAGAAAAAATCGCAGGCTTGAAACAGAACGGCGGCTGGATATTTTCGAATACCCGGCCGCCGGAAATTACTACGAAGCTCGAATGGCTTAGGCTCGTGCCCCGCGTGCTTTCCCGCGCGGTGCTTCCTCCTCTTCCCCTTCTTCGCCCTCGCTTCCTTCTTCCTTCGCTTGCACGTTCATTTCTTCAGCTAACTGGGTAAGCTTCTCGTCAGTCTCTTTCTCTTCTTCAAGCGTCTTGTCCAACAAGCTGCTTGCTTCGTTTTCGCCAAGCAAGTCCGCCCAGGTTCTAACGCAGCCATAGGCTGCGATTTCATAGTGCTCAACGCGCTGAGCCGCCGAAATCAGCGCCGCATCCATCACTTCTCCCTCATAATCCTCGTCCATGAGCTCCTCACCTTCTTTGAGGATGCCCATCATGCCGGCGCATTTTTTCCCCGAAGCCTTTTCGCCCAAGTTGTCGAAGATCTCCTTCAGACGATCCACGTGACCCTTGGTCTGCTCCAAGTGTTCCTCAACAGCGGAGCGAAGCTTCTCTGACGTCGCGGCCTTGGCTACTTTCGGTAGCGCCTTCACCAAGCGGCTCTCCGCGTCATACAGATCCTTCAATTCGTCCACATACAATTCCATCAATGCGTTGTGCTCCATTGCTACTCTCCTTTGGCAATCTTCCGAGACTCTCGCGTTTCGCGGGCCAAGTCGAAGGTAGAAGTTGAGCGATGCGGCGTCTATACACGAATGTCTCTAAGCTTTGCGTAATGAGTGCGTAACGATGCGCAGAAGTTGAGTCGCAATGTACGTTGTAGCTAGCCCTAATGCGTTTAAACAGGATCAAAGGGACGGAGCGCACGCTTCAGCGCCGCTGGGGTTTCTGACCTCTCCTCATCGGGTCAACGCTGTATGGAACGTGTCCCTGCTGGCCTCGAACGGAACCGCTAGTACGTAAAACGCCTCGTAGCTATGGCTGTAGGCTATTGCTATCCGTCTCGTCAGTCGGCCAGCAATAGAACGTCTCATGCCGAAGTAATGCCGCGATTCCGTCTGTGATCTGCGACACTTTTGACTTGGATACGGCACCTTGGATCCCCACCTTCTCGGCTTCCCTAACGACGAATGTCGAGAGTTGCACCGTGCAGAGCAGAATTTGCAGCTCGGGTTGCAGCTTGGCCAACTCGCGGGCAGTGTCGAAGCCATTCATGCCCGGCATTGCCAAATCCAGCAGCAAAATGTCAGGATGCAATTCCTGCGCTCGTTCTATAGCTTGGCGCCCGTCGCTGGCTTCCCCGCACACGTCCCAGTCTTCGTGGTGTTGAAGCACACCCCTCAACCCGCGCCTGACGGTGGCATTGTCGTCGACAATAAGAATTCGCTTCATGACCTGGACTTGTCTAAAATCTGTCACGCTTAGTGTATAGGGTGCAATAGAGACTTCGCTGCACTCCATTTTATTAGTGGAATTCAGGCAAAACCCGCAGCACGATGCTGCAACCCGTCCGGTCCTGTGGTATCTAACTGGAAGGTCTCTCTACATACATGGGCGCAACGTTATCCGCGAATGCGGCACGAATACCGCGCTGGGGCTTGCCACCCTGGACTGTCGAATTTCATTCCGAAGCGCTCCCGGTACCGGATGAGGTTGATTTCGCCGTCGTTGGTGGAGGCTTTACCGGTTTAGCGGCAACCGCCTGGCTGCGGTATTTGGAGCCGAATAAAAGTGTTGCACTCTTTGAAGGCAGCCGTATCGGCGCGGGTTCCAGCGGGCACACCGGCGGCATGACGCTCTCGGAAACGGCCGCAGGAGAACTGCCAGGCCTCGGAAATGTGCTTGCGGGATTCGCTAGTATTTTGGAAAAGTTGGAAGTCCGCTGCGACCTGACGCTCCCCGGCGCATTCGAGATTGGGCGCGCTGGAATAATCCCGGATTCACCGATTGTGTGGACCGATTCCGGCACGCTGGGGGTCACGCGAGAGGTGCCGGGCGGCACGATTGACCCCGGCAAGATGCTAAGCGGCCTGGCGCAGGCGGCCAGCAAACGTGGCGCGCTGATTTTTGAAAACGCGCCAGTGGAAAGTCTCGCGATTGTGGGGCAATCGCCGGTCTTAAGCGTCAACGGAAACTCGGTGCGCGCCCGTCGCGCTCTGTTGGCGACAAACGCCGAGTCCCTGGAGCTGAGCGGTCTTTCTGGCCAGGCTCAACCGAAATTCACGCTGGCTGTAGCAACCGAACCACTGTCCACCGAGCAAGTCGCGGCGCTGGGGCTCGCGCCGGGAAAACCATTTTACACGGTCGATTTGCCGTATTTATGGGGACGCGTTTTCCATCAGAACCGCGTGATTTTCGGAAGCGGATTAGTGCACTTGGAAGATTGGCGGGAATTGCTGACATTGAACGTGGCGGAAGGACAGGCCGCGGAGCTTCTTGCGGACCTGGAACGACGTGTGCGCCATTTGCATTCCGCGCTGAACGGCGTGCGCTTAAGCCATCGCTGGGGCGGACCGATTCTGATCGCAGACAAGTGGGAGCCCGTGTTCCGCCGGCACGCGAACCACCGCGACGTAATTGTGCTGGGGGCCTATAGCGGGCACGGCGTGGCACTCTCGGTGTATCTGGGAGCATGGGCGGCCGAAGCCATGCTCGGTAAAAAAGACTTACCGCGATGGGAAGACGACACTAATACCCCAGACTGAGTACTTGACCTCAGTGAACATGCAGATCTCAGAATCGCGGCGTTGATTCCTGCGCCGGTAACTTTAGGTTTTTGTTGCAATTATTGCGAAAGGTCCCTGGAGTACTACATTCAAGCAGGCCGCAAGTACTTTAGACTCAGGCTTTGGTACTTTTTTTTCCCCACTTTTTCGAACCTTCTCCTCAGCCGCACTTGTCCTTAGCCTCGCAGAGTGCCAGCCGATTCAAACGCAGCTACCGAACCAGGTAAGCCCGGCCGGGGTGCCGTTGTGACGGAAAACGCAGTTCGTGTCCTGGTGGCTAATCGCCCGCGGCTCCTTCGAGAGGCGGTGCTCTCCGCACTTTCCGAGCAAGCGGGAATCGACGTAGTAGGCGAGGTGGAAGATGAACGCGATGTGCCAGAGCTGGTGGAAAAAACAAAACCCGACTTCTTGCTGATTGGAATGGATGAAGGCCGAAAGCGTCCGCGCATTTGCGACGTCTTGCTCAAACAATATCCGTCGTTGCGAATTATTGCGGTAGCTCCGTCTTCGAGTCTGGGAATTTTTTATTGGGCGTCGTTTGAGATTCATTCCGCGACGTTGGAAGCAAGCGAAGAAGGATTACTGGAAGTGATCCGAAAGAAGGATGCACTCCCTGGGGGGCGAATCACTTGAGGACCATGCCGGCTATGCAAAGGAGGCCAGACAACTGGCTGCGACAAAGTTTGCAGCGTCCGATTGCCTTGTTGCTCGCTTGGACCCTGGCCATTGGACCGCTGGCAGCTGCGGGCCAACAGCAAGGCGCCTCACAAGGACGTGATGATTCAAAGAGTCAGCAGAGGCAGACAGGATTAGAAAGGCGACCATCCTCTTCCGATCTGGTTTCGGAAAATTTAGCGCGCGTGACGGCTACGGCGGACCAAATTTTGGGAGTGCTCAACAGAGATTCAGGGCTCATGGTGGAGCTCAAGGCAATTTACGCGCAAGAGGCCGGACTGCAGGGGCAAGTACTGGAAGAGAAAGACCTGACCGATTCGGCAGTGGAAGCGCGGCTCCGGCAGGATTTGCGGTTGCGCATGCTCGCAACAAAACTGTTGCAACGCTATGGCTATTTGCTGCCGCGCATCAATCCGGATTCGGACATGGCTGACGAGCGAATGCTGTACATGCGCCAGAAAGCGCAGGACATGCAGCGCGCTGGCGCGAGGCAAGATTTTGCGGGGCAACTACCGTTGGCGCAGGGGGCGGGCTGCGATCCACGAGCGGACTTGAGCTGCCTGGCGGGACAAGCAGGCGCGATGGGTGGGTCATTCGGAGGATCGCCGAACGGCGGCGCACCGCGACAGCAAGACCCACAGCAGGCGCCCGCGCCCGATTACTCGAACAAGCCCTCAGATATTCGCACCGCCAGCGCTCCGCAGACCAGCAACAACCCGGAGACATTGCTGGCTTCCGCAAAGCTTGGGGATAGCGGGATCTCAACGAGCATCAATCCGCCCAACGGCACGATGATGCCAAAGTCTCTGACGGGAGGCAGCGATTCGCTCATTCCCGCCTCGCAGTCCGACGCACTGGCGGCATTGGCTTTGAGTTCCGCGATGGCACAGCCTGAAAAGCGCGACGGGTCTGAAGCGCCTCGGAGCGGCGGAATCGATATGGAGCAACTGCTCAGCGCATATCGCAGCATGCAACCGACACCGGACCTCGAACCGGTGCGCATGGTGCATCAGGCAAATCCGTACGCGAATGTTCCCGCTTTGTACGACTTGTACGTGCAAGCAGCGGCCAACAACCAGCCGACGCAGCGTTTCGGCTTGAGTATTTTTCAGCGCGGTGCCGCAAAAACGGATTTGTTGCCGATGGATTTGCCTGTGGGTCCAGATTATGTGGTCGGCCCGGGTGACGGCTTGGCGATCGATCTGTGGGGCGGAGTGTCGCAGCGAATCACCCGAACAGTGGATCGCGAAGGGCGCGTCTCTTTGCCGGAAGCGGGACCGCTGCTGGTATCAGGAAAAACGCTGGGAGATATACAAGACCAGGTGCAAAGAATCCTGCGCACACAATTTCGCGACGTCTCCGCGGATGTCTCACTGCTGCGGCTGCGCACGGTGCGCGTGTACGTGGTCGGAGAAGTAGCAGCGCCCGGCGCATACGACATCAGTTCGCTTTCCACACCATTGAATGCGCTGTTTACGGCGGGAGGAGTCACGCAGCGTGGCTCGCTGCGCCAATTGGAGCATTACCGGGGAAATCAGCTGCTCGAAAAGGTCGATGCGTATGACCTGCTGTTGCACGGAGTACGGGGCAATATGCAGCGGCTGGAAAGCGGTGACTCGCTGCGCGTGCCGCCACTGGGCTCCACGGTCACAGTCGATGGAATGGTGCGGCGGCCTGCAACCTACGAAATTCGCGCCGAAAAGAATCTTGAGGATGTTCTGGACCTCGCAGGCGGAATCCTGCCTGCCGCGGCGCTACGGCACATTGAAGTACAACGGCTGGTGGCGCACGAAAAACGCACGATGTTCAGCTTGGACCTGGGAGAAGCAAGCGACACCGAGGCGGTGCGCGGGCAGATGCGGCAATTTGCCGTACGCGACGGCGACCAGATCCACATTTTCCCGATCGCTCCTTACAACACCGCGGCGGTCTACCTTGAAGGCCACGTACTGCGGCCGGGCCGCTACTCGTATCGGGACGGGATGAAGCTCACCGACGTAATCGCGTCTTACAAGGATTTGCTGCCGGAGCCTTCTGGCCGCTACGCGGAAATTATTCGCCTGAAGGCACCGGATTACCGGCCCGTGGTGGAGAGCTTCGATCTGACAAGCGCGTTGGAAAACCCAGCTTCAGCTCCGGAATTGCAGCCACTCGATACGGTGCGAATCTTTGGCCGCTATGACTTTGAGCCGGCTCCTGAGGTCACCGTGACGGGCGAAGTGCGCTCCCCGGGGCACTACGCGACTTCCGGGCAGCAGCACTTGCGCGATGTTTTGTATCAAGCAGGCGGAGTGTCTCCGGATGCGTGGCTGGATTCGGCTCAGGTTTTTCGCATCCTGCCGGACGGAACCACGAAGGTATTCAGCGTAAATCTGCGGAATGCGCTTGACGGAAACGCGCTCGATAATTTGCTGGTTGAACCGCGCGACCGCGTGCTCGTACACCGCCAGCCGGAGCTCGTGGAGCCGCGCAGCGTCTACGTGTACGGAGACGTCGCACATCCCGGACGTTATCCGCTTGCAGGGAATATGCACGCATCGGATTTGGTGCGCTCCGCGGGAGGGCTATTGCGCAGCGCGGCCGCGGAAGATGGCGAGCTGTCGCATTACGTAACAAAGAACGATTTGTCGGCACCGACGCCCGTGAACGTTGAGGTGAATTTGCGAGCTGCGCTGGAGGGGGACGGCGAACGCGATGTAATTCTCAACTCGGGCGATGTGCTGACCGTGCCGCAGAAAACCGGTTGGAAAGACGTCGGCTCTTCAGTCGCACTGCGTGGAGAAGTGCGCCATCCCGGGACTTATGGAATCCGCAACGGTGCGCGACTCAGCGAACTTTTGGAACGCGCGGGTGGCTTCAATGCGGACGCGTATCCGTATGGCGCTGTGCTGACGCGGCGCGAGGTGCGCGATTTGGAAATGAAATCTCATCAGGACCTGGTGCAGCGCGTGAAGAATGAGGAACTCGCGTTGAGGGCGCTTCCCGAAAATACAGAGGACCAAAAGAATGCGAAATTGACCGCGCTGGCGCAGACGCAAACCACTCTCGAGCAGTTACAGGCAAATGCGCCGCTTGGCCGCGTGGTGATTCACATACAGGGTGACGTCAAGGAATGGAAGAACACGGATGCTGATCCAGTGGTGCGCGATGGCGACGAGCTAGTCGTACCGAAGAAGGCCAGCTACGTCCTGGTTACCGGCCAAGTGTTTAACCCGACGTCGGTGGGTTACCGCCCCGGACGCAGCGCGAAATGGTATTTGAGCCAAGCCGGAGGAATGACCCAAATGTCGAACCGTGAGGCTGCATTCGTGATTCGCGCGGATGGGTCCGTGGTCGCTGCAAAAAACAATTCGGGGTGGTTTAGCGGCGATCCAATGAACACGGTGCTAAAGCCTGGCGATGCGATCGTGGTGCCGGAGAAGGCGCCGAATATCGCAGGGGGACGCAATTGGACTCAGACGCTACAGATCGCGCAGATCGCGGCCTCGGCGGCATTCACCGCGGCATACGTTGTGAAATGACCATGCCGGTAGGAATGGGAAAGAGAGCAGCGATCTTGCTTTGTGAGTGGAGCATTGTAACGGCGGCTGTTGCGAGTCCGGTGTTCGCCGCGCCCCCACAGGCTGGGGGGCAGCAGACCAGGTCGAGCGTGCAAAGCTCTGCTCCCGACGATGCGGCGGACAGTCCGCCGCCTAAGAGCGACGTCGGCAAGCCCGCGCTCGAACCAAGGGACGGTGTGCCGCGTAATTTTTCGGGTTGGGTGAAAGATTTTGTTGGGGACCAGAAGGGTATCTGGACAAGCCCCGGACGGCTGCGCTTTGACGATACGGAGTGGCTCGTGCCTTTCGCGGGTATCACAGCGGGACTTTTCGTGACAGATAGGCAAGTCAGCGAACATTTGGCGACTGATATCAAGACCCAACAGCACTATCGGACGATCGCGACGGACGGAGCTTTTGCCATGGCCGGGGTGGGAGGCGGGCTCGCGGTGTGGAGCGCATTTTCACACAACGAGCACCAACGCGAGACCGGATTTCTTTCCGGAGAAGCTGCGATTGACAGTCTGGTTGTGGTCGAGGCGCTGAAGTATGGCTTCCAGCGCGAGCGGCCGTACCAGGGAAATGGAGCTGGGCACTTCTTGAGCGGCGGGACTTCCTTTCCATCCGAGCATGCCGCGGCTGTGTGGTCCATCGCGGGAATCATTGCCCATGAATATCCGGGTCGATTGCCGCGTTTGTTCGCGTACGGATTGGCCACCACGGTCAGCATCGCGCGCATTCAGTCTCGCGATCATTTCCCTTCCGATGTTTTGGTGGGCAGCGCCATTGGCTATTTGATTTCCCAATATGTCTACAGCAAGCATCATGACCCAGAGCTGGGCGGTGCGGAATGGCGTTCGGTTCGCGACTGGGTGCGAGACAGCAAGGGCACGCCGGGGAACCTTGGATCGCCATATGTTCCGCTTGATAGCTGGATTTACCCGGCGATGGAGCGCCTGGCGGGACTGGGGTTGATCGATAGCGGATTCGCGGCTATGCGCCCTTGGACACGCCTGGAATGTCTTCGCCTGCTGAACGAGGCGTCGGATGTGTGGTCAGCCGGGGACCAGGAAAATCGGGCGGCGGCCGGGCTGATTGCAGCACTGCAGCGGGAGTTCCGCGGGGAGGCAGAGGAATTAGGCAACGATGGTCGCGCAACTTTTCGCGTCGAGTCGGTCTATTCGCGCACCGAGCACATCTCCGGAATGCCGCTCTCGGATGGCTACGATTTCGCGCAAACGCAAATTAATGATTTTGGCCGCCCTTACGGTGAAGGGTGGAGCACCGTGAACGGATTTTCGTCCTACGCGACACGCGGGCGATGGGTTGCATACGTACGCGGAGAACTGCAGACGGCGCCAAGCACTCCAGCTTTTTCTTTGACAGCTAGAGAAACCATTCAGAAAGTTGATGTTTTTTCGGCGTTACCGCCCTCGACGCCGCGACCTTCCGTGTCGCAGCTTGCTCTGCTCGATGCATATGTCGGGCTGGCGTTCTCCGGTTGGCAGATTACTTTCGGGCGGCAGAGCCTATGGTGGGGTCCAGGTGACGGCGGCCCAATGATGTTCAGCGACAACGCAGCCCCTATCGACATGTTTCGTATCAATCGGGTCTCGCCCGTGACGCTCCCCTCGATTTTTCGGCATCTCGGGCCGCTGCGCTCGGAATTCTTTCTGGGTCAGGTGCGTGGCCAGGATTTCATCCAGGGGCTGGGAATAGTCACCGGAAGTTTTGCATCGCCGTTCAATCCGCAGCCAATGATTCACGGCCAGCGCTTCAGCTTCAAGCCGACCCGTAATTTCGAATTCGGTTTCTCGCGCACAGCTTTGTTTGCCGGCCGAGGTGTGCCCTTCACACTGGGCACCTTTCGAACCAGCCTCCTGAGCACGGGTAATGGCCTCCCGGGAACCGTGTCCGATCCGGGGGATAGGCGCTCCGGCATCGACTGGTCGTACCGACTGCCGAAGCTGCGGGAGTGGCTCACATTCTACGGCGATGCATTTGCGGAGGACCAGTTTTCTCCTATTGCCTACATGGACCGCTCGGCAATTCGTGGCGGTCTTTATCTCTCGCATGTTCCAAAAATCGCGAAACTCGATCTCCGCGTGGAAGGGGTCTACACCGATTTACCGGCCGGCGGTGCGCTGAGTCATGGATTTTTCTACTTCAACGTCCGCTATCTGAACGGCTATACGAGCAACGGTAATCTGCTCGCCAGTTGGATTGGACGCGAAGGGCAAGGCGCACAGGCTTGGACAAACTACTGGTTCAACGCGCGCAATCGCGTGCAGCTTAATTTCCGCCATCAAAAAGTTAGCCAGCAATTTATTCCGGGCGGCGGGACGCTGACGGATGTGGGCGCGCGAGGGGATTACTGGACGCGATTCAACGTGGGCATTTCGGCGTCGGTGCAGTACGAGCACTGGACTTTCCCCGTGATTCAGCCCAATCCCGCGACGAACGTGACCGCATCGGTACAGATTTCCTTTGAACCGCAGAAATGGTTCCGGCGAACGGATTCGATCGGCGTCGACACCAATTCCTCGGGAGACCAGCCGTGAACTTCACCACCAGCGCTCCCCCCATGCCCAGCACTGAGCCGCAGAGGAACGGTCACTCCGCAATGTATCCGTTTCCCAACGGATCGAGCACACCCAGCAAACGCGTGATGTACTTGCGAATGTTTTGGGAGCAACGCCGATTCTTCCAGCGCGTTGGCGTTTACGCTCTGCTCGCGAGCACCATTCTGACTTTTCTGATTCCACCTCGCTACAAAGCAAAAGCACAGCTAATGCCTCCGGAGGGGCAACAAGGGCTTGGCGCCGCACTGATGGGAGCGCTCTCGTCAAAGGGTGCCGCAGGAGCGCTCAGCGGGCTAGCGGGCGACTTATTGGGCGCGAAAAACAGCGGAGCGCTGTTTGTGGGTGTCTTGAACAGCCGTACAGTCGCCGATCGGCTGATCGAAGAGTTCGATCTGCGCCATGTTTATCACACCTCGAAAATAGAGGATGCGCGGGACGAGCTGGCGAGTCATTCCGATATTGCAGAGGACCGGAAGAGCGGGATTCTCTCGATCGCGGTCACCGATCACAATCCGCGACGAGCCGCAGCGATCGCGCAAGGTTACGTCTCCGAACTCGACAGGCTGGTTTCGCAACTCAGCACATCATCCGCGCGGCGCGAAAGAATTTTCCTGGAGAGCAGGCTTCATGAGGTGAAGGGCGAGCTCGACGTCGCCGCGACACAATTTAGCGAATTTGCCAGCAAGAACACAGCACTCGATATCCCGGCGCAGGGTAAAGCCTCGCTCGAGGCCGCCGCGAAACTGCAGGGCGAATTGATTGCCGCGCAGTCCGAATTGAGCGGACTCGAGCAGATTTATGCGGAAAGCAACGTACGTGTGAAATCGCTGAAAGCGCGTGTCGACAAGTTGAACCAGCAGTTGCAAAAGCTTGGAGGCGACGCCGCGAATCCCACGAATGATGAGGGGCTCATCTCTCCGCCGATCAAAAAACTTCCGTTGCTGGGAGTGACCTACGCGAACTTGTACCGGCAAAACAAAATTGAAGAGACGGTGTACGAACTGCTGACGCAGCAGTACGAGCTTGCCAAGGTGCAGGAAGCAAAGGAAATCCCGACTGTAAAGATCTTGGACGCGCCAGTACTCCCGACAAAAAAACAGTTCCCTGGACCGGGGGCTCTGATTTGCATCGGAACGCTGCTCGGACTTGCCGGAGGAGCAGGGTGGCTCGTGTTTCGCAAACGATGGAAGGAGAGCGAACCGGGCCCGGGCCGCATTCTAGCGGAGGAAATCGGTGCGTCTTTGTATGCGGGAACGCGACGCTTTGTCCCGGCCCGAGCGGCGGCAGAAACAAAGTTTGGAAGTGGTATCACGTAGCGCTGACCGTTTTCGAACGGGTAACGGCGTTTTCTGTGACGAAATGGCAAAGGAGCCAAAGATGAATTGGAAGAATAAGCGGACGCTCGTTACGGGAGGCGCCTCGTTCATCGGGTCAGCGCTCGTGGATGCGCTCGTCTACCGCGGTGCGACTGTACGAGTAGTCGATAACTTCAGCAGCGGACGGCGCGAGAACCTCGCGTCACATCTGAAGTCCGACGCTATCGAACTAGTGCATGCCGACCTTCTGGACGATGGTGTAGCTCGCCAAGCCGTGCAGGGCATGGATTTGGTTTTTCACCTCGCCGCAGATCACGGTGGCCGCGGCTACGTTGACCTACATCAAGCCGCGTGCGCCGGCAATCTGGGGCTCGATGGAATGCTCTTTCGCACCTGCGTTCAAAAAGACGTCGAAAAAGTGGTGTTCGCTTCTTCGGGGTGCATCTACCCAAACTACATACAGAACGATCCCGCGGAAATCCTATACCTCACCGAAGGCAAGGCCGGCCCCCCTTACGACGCGGACAATCTTTACGGTTGGGCCAAGCTCATGGCGGAAATGACCCTGAAGGCCTATCACCGCGAGTACGGCTTGAAAGCAGCCTCGTGCCGGTATTTCACCGTTTACGGACCTCGGGGCCACGAGAATCACGCCGTGATTGCGATGATCGCGCGGGCCTTCATTGGCCAGAATCCCTTCGTCGTGTGGGGCAACGGCGAGCAAATTCGCAACTGGACGCACGTGGACGACATTGTTTCCGGCACAATCCGCGCCGCTGAGGCAATTGACGACGGAACCGCAGTTAACCTCGGCACCACGGAGCGCACGCGAGTCATCGATGCCGTTCACGAGGTGCTCCGCTATACAGGCCACAAAGCCAGTATCGAATTACACCCGGAAATGCCTACAGGTCCGATGAATCGCGTCGCTGATAACTCACTGGCGAAGCGCCTTCTCAGCTGGGAGCCGCAGACCAAATTCATGAGCGGTCTGCGAAGCACGATTGATTGGTATTTCTCGACCAAGGATCGCAAGAAGGTTGCCAGCGAGTTGGAAACGCTCCTAACGGAGCGCCAGTCCACGGGCCGTGAAGGACGCGTTGCAGCTTCGGATGCAACTTCGGCGACCGTTAACGCTTAGACGAAATTTGGTTAACGCCTGACGAAAAGTTGCTCGAGACGGAATAATGAACGGCACGGCCACAAGACGAACATCGACGGCACCCGTATTGAACTGGGCGCCCCCGCCGGAGCTCGTGAGTGACCAGGCCGCGGGGCAAGCTTCCCCATCCGGAAATCGACGTGGCAAGAGTTTCCCTCGGGGCCTGTATGTGCAGGCCGCGTACGCCGCGATCGACGTGATGTTTGTCTGCATCGGCGGAATCGGCATTTTTCTGCTGCGGTTCGGTCTAGTGCACCACATGAACATCACCGCGGAGCTGTTCCGCAGCGAATCCGCACATGCCTATCTGGGATTCTTCTTCCTGTATGCCGCGCTTATCGTACTGAGTTGCATTAGTCATAACCTATATCGCACTCCGCGGGAACGCAGCGCGTTTGATGAAAGCTGGATGGTCGTGAAAGCGGTCGCTATTGCCACTGCCCTGCTCTCGCTTTTCATCTTCACGTCGGGTGAAAAAGAAATTTCGCGTTTAGTTGTCTGGTGCTCGGGAGTGTTCAGCGTTTTGGCTCTCTCGGGATGGCGAGCCGCAAAGCGCCAATTGATACTCCGCCGAACCCAAGCGGGCATCAATGTTCGCCGTGTTTTGATCGTCGGAACCGGCCGCCTTGGCCGCGCGATGGCGCGATGGCTCGACGAGAATCCTCAGTTCGGCTATGTCGTTTGCGGCTTCCTCGATTCCCGGCCGTCCAGCGATCCGCGCGTGCTAGGTGCGATCAAGGATCTCCGCACCGTGATGCTCGCGCACTTCGTCGACGAATTGTTCATCACGCTTCCGGCCGATCGCACATTGGTTAAGCATCTCGTCTTACAAGCACGCCGTTTCCGCCTCAACCTCAAAGTTGTTCCCGATCTGTACGATGGGCTCGCTTGGCAAGCACCGCTACACACACTCGGTGGGTTCCCGCTGATGGAGCTGTGTCGTCAGCCAATTCCGGCGTTGGGATTAGCCGTAAAGCGCGTCACCGACATCGTGATTGCCTCATTACTATTTATCGGCAGCGCGCCGCTTCTCGCTTTGCTTGCCATTCTTATTCACCTGGACTCCGAGGGACCGGTCTTTTACATAGCTGACCGCGTCGGTCACAAGGGCGTGAAGTTCCGCTGCTACAAATTGCGCACCATGGTTGTCGGCGCCAATGAACAAAAAGACGAGTTGCGCAATGGCAACGAGAGGACTGGCCCCTTCTTCAAACTCGCAGACGATCCCCGCGTTACTCCGCTGGGTCGCTGGTTGCGCAAGCTGAGCCTCGACGAAATTCCCCAGCTATGGAATGTCCTCCGCGGCGAAATGAGTCTTGTTGGCCCGCGCCCTCACCCCGTGGACGATTTTGAGCGCTACGATATCGAGCACCTGCGCCGTCTCGACGTAAAGCCTGGGCTCACCGGTTTGTGGCAAGTCACCGCACGTCGCGATCCGTCATTCGACACCAACATGGCGCTTGATCTGGAGTACATCGAGAACTGGAGTTTATGGCTGGACCTGAAGATAGCGCTGAAAACTTTTCCGGCGGTATTGCGGGCGGAAGGAAATTGACGGTTCCGATGACGACCAGAGCTTTACCGCCGGTCCTCGATCCTGAAACGGAGAGTGCGGCGCAGCCGACCGCATGGACGTTCGCTTTACCAAGACTCCTGCGAGTCTGGGGAATTCGATCGGCTTTATCAGTCGTCGACCAAGGATTAACGGCGTCCGTCGGTTTTGGAGTCAACGTCCTGCTAGCTCGGTGGATGCCAGCCGATGTTTATGGCGCATTCGCCGTGGCGTTCGCTGGCTTTCTACTTGTTTCAGCATTCCACAATGCGATATTGCTCGAGCCCCTTACAGTTCTTGGGCCGGCGAGGCACGCCAAGGAACTGCTCGCCTATTTTCGCGAACAAATGGTCGTGCACGCAATACTAGTTGGAGCGCTTTCAGCAGTCATTTTGCTTGCTGGAGGACTGCTGTCGCGGATCACTCCGGCAAGCCCGCTGCCGGGTGCTCTTCTAGGCAGTGGGATAGCCCTGCCGTTTCTTCTTCTGCTCTGGCTCGTTCGCCGGATGTGCTATGTCCTGCAACGCCCTTCTACTGCGGTATTCGGCAGCGTTTTTTACTTAAGCTTTGTGTTGGCAGGGTTGTGGCTCTTGAATCGATTCCATCACGTAAGCCCGTTTACCGCTTTCATTCTGACAGGAACCGGAAGCCTGCTTTCCGCCGGACTGCTATGGAGCCTAATATCGTTGGCATGCCTAGAGAAGTCGTTAGCTGAGCGGAAGGTGTCGTGGCGCGGGGTCCTGCGAGAGAACTGGACATACGGGAGATGGCTGGTGGGCAGTGCGGCGCTGAACTCCGTGTCCAGTCAGGCGCAAATGTTCTTAGTGGCCGGAACCGTCGGGTTGGGCGCAGCAGGCGTCTTGCGCGCAATGCAAATCCCTGCGCTGATTATGGTGCAAGTTATCGCGGCCACTGGACTATTAGTTTTGCCGGCATTCTCGTACGACTTTGGCGTGGGGGCCATCGCTCGAATGCGTCACAAAGCGAATTTGGTGAGCATTTTGCTTGTCGGCGCTACCTTGAGCTTTGCTGCCGTGCTCGGACTGTTCGCGGGGCGCATAGAACAATTGTTTTTCGGCGGGAAATACGCGGAGGATGCATGGCTTATGCCGATATTGGCCTTCGTGCCTGTGGCATTGAGTGCGTCGATGGGATACTCCATGGCCATGCGTGCTTCGCAGCGGCCGCATTTTGATTTGGCGGCAAATGCGATTTCGGCCCCCGTTTCGATAATTTCGGCTGTTGCTTTGATGCATTGGTGGGGACTCGCCGGGGCGGCGATCAGTATAGTTCTCAGTTACATAGCTTTTGCGATCACAACTTGCTGGGTTTATCGGGCATCGACGCGTTGGGATGAAACACGGACACATATCAAATCGCCAATCGAAAGCCCCCTGCCGCTCGATTCCGGAGTGAATGGCAATTTCAATCAGAATAGCCACGGCAAGCGTTTACCGTGGGCTACTCGTCCTAAGCTTGTGAAGTGCCCGTTATGCGGTTCCTCAGCCAGACATAATTTCGCTTTGCCCCATGCCTCTGTGTGGGAATGCTCGGAATCAAAATGCGCGTTGCGATTTGCAGATCCGCAGCTTGGGGAGCTCAAACTGAGCCAAGCTTATGAAAACCTGTACTACCCCGCTGGGCAAAACGGAAATGGGCTTCACTTCGAAAATACGTCCGAGAGCGTCCTCCGCCAGGTCTTTTCCAAGTTCGAGCAAAGCTTCGGGACACTCGCCGGGCGGCGGCTCTTGGACTACGGTTGCGGCGTCGGTCCGCTGCTGCGTGTATCAACAGAGTTTGGAATGCGTCCAACTGGAATCGAACCGGACCCGCAGGCGCGATCGGCTGTAGCAGGCATAGGCGGCGCCACTCTTTATCAAAACCTGAAGGAGTTGTCGGTGGTCGAGCCAGGCAAACGTTTTGACATGATCGTACTCTGGACGGTAATCGAGCACCTGAGGCGGCCTTGGGAAGACCTGGCACGTTTGCGCCGCCTTCTCGAACCCGCTGGATCGCTGCTCATTTCAACCGTAAATATTCGGTGCCTGCGGGCACGAATTGAACGTGAGGGCTGGGAACAATACCGAAACCCAACGCATTTTTATTACTTCGACCGAGCCTCGCTGCCACGCGTAATCGAGAAGGCGGGATTTTCAGACGTTTCCGAGTGGCGATTGAGGATTCGGTATCCGCATCACGGAGCCCTCCGCCGTTCCCTCCATTATGCCAACTCAGTGGCCGGTTTAGCTGACGGCCTCTTCTATCTATGCAGGAACGGCCTGGGTGAAAACGTGAACGACTCAGCTTTACGGTCTGTACCAGAGCGGTCAGAGGATCGACAAAATCGGAATGGGAAGTGATGGAAGCTGCCACTAAAGCCGGTCCGCATTCCTATATCGCCGCAGATCGTCCAGGTGCCTGGCCCGCGATCGCTGGCACGCTCATGTTCGGGTATCTGTGTCTCAGTCGTACCTTCGCCTATGTCGGCATCCCTGCATGGAAGGTTTTCGTAAGCGAAGTAGTGCTTGCCCTGTTCTTATTGTGGGGACCCAAAGTAAACGATGCTTCTTGGTTTTTCGAGATGGTCCAGGCTCCCGCTGTAAGGCGATTCTCCATCGTGTATGGCATCTTTTTCACTTACGGCGTGCTCCAGGTGCTACATGGGATTGCAGTCGGCAATCCGCCTTTTACCGCAATCCGTGACCTTACCTTCAACTACTATCCCTTGTATTTTTTCCTCGGTTTGTGGGCCGGCGTCCAGCGTCCCGATCTCTTGCCTAAGCTTTTGCTAGGTTTCGCTTGGTTCAACGGAATTTACGGCGTTCTGTATTTGCTCGCGCTGAACCATGCTGAGTGGTTTGTTCCGGGCATCAGTGACGAAATCGCACCTGTGCCGATCTTTGGCCAACCCATGTATTCGTTTGTTGCCTTGCTCGGCCTTGTCGCTTACGAGAAGGAATTGTGGCGAAGCTGGCATTTATTGAGCCTCAACGCATTCGTCATGCTCGGCATGCAGGTCCGCACCGAATGGCTCGCGTTTGCGATCGGAATGATCACATTGTTGATCGTCACCAGGCACGGTAAACGCCTCTTGCAAGCGACCGCAATTGTCAGCGCGCTGTTTTGTCTGATGTACATCACAGATTTCAGCATTCCCGGTCCGGAAGGGCGCGGCGGTGGAGAAATCTCCATACGCAAGCTGACAGATCGCGCCATCGCCCCGTTTCGGGCGGACACCAGCAGTGCGCGGGCCGCAGCGGGAATTGGTGCGGAAACCGACGAGGCGACATTTGTTTGGCGAACCGTGTGGTGGCTCCTCATCTGGAGCAACGTCCATTCGAGCCTTCACGCGACCGTCGTGGGCTTCGGTTACGGTTATCCCCTCGGCGATTTGGCCCCCTATCTGACAGGCGAATTCATCAGAACTCCTCACAACGAGTTCTTTTACGCACTGGGGTATACAGGCTGGACCGGAGTCATTCTCTTTTTCCTTTTTCAAAGCGAACTGCTCCGTCTCCTCTGGAGAGCAAACCGCCTTACCGGTGACCCTCTTGGTGTGCCTTATTGGGTGGCGATGATGACATTTGGAATGTTTTTCCCATTGGGCGAAACACCGTATGGAGCGATCCCGTTTTACTTGATCGCAGGCTGGCTTGCGGCTCCTGTTTTGTTCGGGAAGCCAACCGTGCAACAAACGTACCGAATACCCGAGGTGTACTTCCCGCACGCAAGCACTTCGGCAACTATTTAATCGCGAGACTTTGCGTTTCGACTTTGGGATCAACCGTATTGCGCTAGCGCAGCAACTAAAATGAAGATTTTGCTGGTTCACAATTCGTATCAACAGCACGGCGGTGAAGACTCCGTTTTTGATGCCGAACGTAAACTTTTATCCACCCGCGGTCATCGGGTCTGCGTATACAAACGCCATAATGATGAGATCAAGAACTACGGCCTGCTAAGAAAAAGCACTCTTCCGCTTCGAACTCTCTGGGCGTGGGACAGCGCTGCGGAAATCCGGCGCATAATTGGGTATGAACAGCCCGACGTCGTCCATTTTCACAACACCTTCCCCCTGATTTCTCCAGCCGCATACTATGCCTGTAAAGATGCCGGTCTACCCGTTATTCAGTCTTTGCATAATCCGCGCCTCATTTGCCCGGCCGCCACTCTCCATCGTGACGGAAATGCCTGTTTGGATTGCTTGAACAAAACGTTGAGCTGGCCGGGAGTGCTACACGGTTGTTATCGCGAATCGCACATTCAAACTGGCGTGGTTGCAGGCATGCTCGCCGTGCACCGCCATTTGAGAACATGGCATGAAACGGTTGACACTTATATCGTCTTCACCGATTTTTACCGGCAGCTGTTTGTTCAGGCTGGCCTTCCACCTGCGAAAATAAAAATTAAGCCGCATTTTATTACGCCAGACCCCGGCGCAACGTCGACAGCTCAGGAATACGCATTGTTTGTGGGGCGCTTAGCTCCCGAAAAAGGCGTGCTCACTCTGCTGAAGGCGTGGACACGCCTTAGTTCCATTCCCCTCAAAATCCGCGGAGACGGCCCCTTGGAAACTGAGGTCCGACGGCTGCACCCGGCTTCAAACGTGGTCCTGACACCGCGCTTATCCAGAGAAGATCTAACCACCCTCTTTCACGGTGCCCGGTTTCTCGTTTGGCCGTCCGACGGATACTACGAGACTTTTGGACTTGCGGCCGCACACGCATTTGCCTGTGGGATACCTGTAATCGCCTCGCGAATCGGGGTGATGGCGGAAATCGTGCGAGATGGTGCAACCGGTCTCCTCTTTAACCCCGGCGACCCAGACGATTTGGCGGCCAAGGTTCTGTGGGCTTGGGAAAATCGCAAGCAAATGGCGGAACTTGGCGCAGCCGCACGCATCGAGTATGAACGCAAATATCAGGCTGACAGTAACTACGAAAGGTTACTCGAGATTTACAGCAGGGCGTGTGATTGCAAATCTCGAAAGGCATCGCAACTGTGGAGCGCCATCGAACAGGACAGCATGTGAAAGCTACACACCTAGACAACGCGTTCTTTAAACCGGTGCCGTTGAGACCCCTGTCGAATCGCCCACTGGTTTCTGTTTTGCTGTCGAACTACAACTACGAATCGTTCCTGCAAGAAGCAATCGAAAGCGTGTTACAGCAGACTTACGAAAAGTATGAACTTATCGTCTGTGACGATGGGTCTACCGACAGTTCTTGCAACATTTTAGAATCGTTTCAGTCGCTGGATCCTAGAATTACGGTGATTTTCCAGTCGAACCAGGGCCAGTTCAGCGCAATGAACGCCGCATTTCAAAACTGCCGAGGCGAGATCATCTGTTTGATGGATGCGGACGACACTTTCCGCCCTGAGAAACTCGAATCGTTGGTCGAGGCGTTCGTGTCCAATCCTGATGCAGGTTTCGCTATACATCGAATGCTGCGCGTAGACAAATTCAGGAACTCGTTGGGAGAGATTCCTCTGCTTTCGCAACTCCCTTCCGGTTGGCAGGGCGGCGCGTTCAACTTAAAGGGACCTAGAGCCTTATCTGGTTTACCCCCGAGTTCTGGCCTGGCGCTCCATCGCACAATTGCCGAATTGATTTTCCCCCTTTCGCCAACTCTTAGAACAGGTGCCGATACCGCGGTGCAGATCCTGGCGCCACTGATGACTCCCATCATCGCAGTGAATCGAATTCTCGGCGAGTACAGGATCCATGGAGGCAATAACAACGGGAGGACTCAGTTCGGCGCCGCTCAAGTAGAACGTATCATGTTCCAAGATAACGAGACTTGGAATGTCTGGCGAAATTACGTCACCGCGCAAAGACCCACGAAAATGCACTCGATCCAGGCGCAGCGTACTCCATCGATGATGGAGTATGCACACGCGCGATTTGCCGGAGATCCCTCCTATAGAACTCTCTACCGCCTCGGCATAAACAGTCCTCGCTATCAAGCCATGTCGGCCATCTACCGCTGCTACTGGAAGATATCGATCGCGATGCCGGACTGGCTGTTCAGGAGATCTTTCGAGTCCATATATGGCCAAAGCACCGCCAAATTAAAATTTGGCCGTATCCTGGATCGCCTTCGCTCGATCCGGCGCATGTGCGGAGCGGTCCTCCAGAGTATGAAGGGAAGCGCGCATCCGCGTACGGCCAATATCATCTCTAAGAGCAGTGCGAAATAGACATGGAAACCTACACCCTTAAATCTCGCCTCAAATCCATGATTGCGGCTCGACGCAATAGCCCGATCGTAAGATACATGGCTGATGGCGCGGAAAAATACTTAAGGGCGTACAACAACGAACAGAACTGGCATAACCGCTACAATGGCGAAGCGCGTGCCGTCCATACCATCGCAAGCTCAGTCAGCGGTGACGTTTTAGATGTGGGCGCAAATGAAGGCCAGTGGGCTTCAATGGCCTTGGATGTCGTGAATGCCAGCCGTCTCCACTGTTTCGAGGTTGTTCCACAAGTGTTTGACAAGCTGAAACAGCGCCTCGGGCCAGATACCAAAGCCACGCTCAATCGTTTTGGTCTCGCATCGAAAGCCAGCTCCATTGATTTCTTTTTCTATCCCGATTCCTCGGATCGTTCGAGTTGCTACCGCTTGAACGACGGCTTTCGGAAAGAAAAAATCACGGTCTCGGTCGTTCCGGGCGATGAATACATTTCGCAGCGGGGCATCCGAGAAATCGCATTTCTCAAACTGGATGTAGAGGGAATGGAAATGGATGTTTTGCAAGGCCTCTCATCCAGTTTGCAGGCCGGCATAATCCAGGCAATTCAGTTCGAGCATGGTCCCGCGCACGCGCTCGCTCACCATCTGCTTAAGGATTTTCTCGAATTACTCGAAAGTTATTCGTACAAGGTATTTAAGATCTTTCCGAAGGCGTTCGTGAGAGTTGATTATGACCCTGAGCGAGACGAGTCCTTTGTCGGCCAGAATCTGCTGGCTGTCCGCCCCCAGATTCTCAAACGCCTTTCAAAGGCGTTCTGACGTGCCTCCTGTCCTGAACATTGATGGAACGTACGAGCCACGGTAATCGGAGCCTTCGGTGTGAGTAGCGGACCCGAAATGTCTAAAACCGTCGAACTGTTAACGTCAGACAAGGGCTTTGCGGCGACGCCCAAGAATAAGTCGTGTTTGCTGAAGACTCTCGCGCGGCAATTGGAACTGTGCAAGGTCGATCGAAACCAGCCGGTGTTAGTTTTGGGCGGTGGTCAAGACGACTTGGAGATTCTCAGAGCTTGCGGATTCAAGGAAATCGTCTTATCCAATCTCAATACGGCCGAGGCTGCGATCGATGCAGAAAATATCGCCCTCCCGGATAACAGCTATCCCGTCGTCTTCGCGCACGCTGTCCTCCATCATTGCCGTTGCCCGCAGAAGGCGGTCGGAGAAATGGTACGGGTTAGTCGGCAACACGTGTTTTTTGTTGAGCCGAACGATTCCTGGACTTTGCGTCTGCTCATCCGGTTGAACCTCTCGTTTCCTTATGAATTGGCAGCTGTCGCGGCTCACGCATATCTGCGGGGTGGTATGCGAGACGGCCCGGTTCCAAACTATATTTATCGGTGGACAGAGCGCGAAGTTGAGAAATCCGTTGCTGCTTATCATCCAGAACGGCAGCTTGAAGTCCGTGCCTACCCTTATTGGGATTTTTACGTTAACGAATACGAGTTGCTGGCTCGTAAAGAATCGCAGGTTGCGGCATTGGCTAAAAGACTGGGGCCCGGCAACTTTATAAGCCTTCTACACTTTTGGCAGTCGGTCCTAAATCTTTGTTCTCCGCTGCGCTCGCAGGGGAATAAATTCATTTGTGCTATTTCAAAGCGACGGTTGCAACCGTGGATTGAAGCGCGCGACGGCCAATATTATATGAAGAACATGAATGGGACGCATGACGACCCTTCTATTTGAGGCCGGCAATAACTCACTGGGAAGTTAGTTATGACCGCCTTTCGAGCGCGTTCTGACCGTCATGCACGTTGATGAAACGTCAAAGGTCGCGAGTTAACCATGCGCACGCAAACAGAAGACCAGGCCGTACCCATGACCGCGAACTCCGCTGAAGCCCTGCAAAACGAAGTCATTTTCGCCAATCGGAAGTTCTATAAACAAATAGCGGAAAAATACGACAACTACGAGACCTGCGCTTCGGACGCCTTTTTCCAGCGTTGGATAGAGGACGACCTGCAAATAATCGAGCGCAAGCTCCCCAAGTGCGGCGATGCAGTCCATTGCCTTGACTGTGGGGGCGGCACCGGAAATGTCACCTTAAAAATGCTTCGCCGCGGCTGGCGCGTCACTGTCGTTGACGTTTCCGCCGACATGCTCGAAATTCTAGAACGTAAAGTTCGCTCGGCTGATTTCTCCGCGACGTTCTTCAACGAATCTCTCGAATCGTTCTTCTCTCATTCCAACGACTCATTCGACGTCATCTCATTTAGCTCCGTTCTTCATCATCTCTATTCTCCACTCAACATCGTTAAGAACGCTGCCGAAAGAATTTCTCCGCGAGGCTTTTTCTATTCTGTCTTCGATCCCGCCCCTGCTACGTCCCGCTTTGCCGCCAATTGCTTCATCTCGTTCGACACTCTCATCGCCAAGCTGCTTCACGACCGAGCCGATCTGTTCCCCGGACTCGCCCGCCGATTCCGCAAACTCGGCGCACCGCGCGATACCGATCACAACCGAGCCGTTCTCACCGCCGGAGACTTGGCCGAGTATCATGCGCGGGAAGGAATTGACGACGCAGCCATCGAAGACGTCCTGGTCCAAGCCGGTTTTGATGTGGACCGCAAGCGTTATCCCGTCGGCCGCACTGCTCTGATGCGCTTCGCCAACCGGCATCTCCGCCTCGTGCTCAATTTCAAAATCCTGGCGCATCGGACTCGCGCGCTTTCCCCACGGCCATGAGCACCGGTTCGCATACTCCTCAATCGTCGAGCGCCGTTCGCGAATACCGCGTCCTCGGCACCCGCGTCGACGCCGTACAAATTCCCGGCGTCATCGCGCAAATGCAAGACTGGATCGCGCGCCGCGACGCCTGCCGCTACATCGCCGTCACCGGAATGCACGGCGTCACCGAAGCGAGACACGATCCGCAGCTTCGCGCCGCGCTAGCATCCGCAAGCCTCGTCGTTCCGGACGGAATGCCTCTAGTCTGGCTAGGCCGCCGCCACGGCTTTCACCTGCCTCGCCGCGTGTACGGCCCAGAGCTTATGTTTCGCTTTTGGCAGGAAACCACCTCCGCCCGCTACCGCCATTTCCTCTACGGTGGCGCGCCAGGCATAGCAGACGCCCTGGCCCAAAAATTCGCCCGTCAGTTTCCCGCGCACGAGATCGCCGGCACTTTCAGCCCGCCTTATCGCAACCTATCTCCTGACGAGGACCGGGAAATCTGCTCGACGATTAACGACGCAAACCCCGATATCGTTTGGGTCGGCCTCGGCACCCCCAAGCAAGAGCGCTGGATGCGCGATCATCAGCATCAGCTCTCCGCGCGAGTTCTCGTTGGCGTGGGCGCCGCTTTCGATTTCCACACCGGCAGAATGCGCAGCGCCCCCACATGGATGGGCGACCACGGCCTTGAATGGCTCTTTCGCCTCGCGCAGGAACCTCGCCGTCTCTGGCACCGCTACCTCGTCCGCGGCTCGGAGTTCGCCACCCTCGCCATCCTTGAGCTCCTGAAACACAAATAGAATCGACCTATTGAAGTCAGGAAAGCAGCCTAAAACCGCCGCCAAACGCGCTTAGCCCTGAAATCTAAGGTTATATACAGGAATTCCGCATTCGGTATCAGGGTCTATTTGGATGGGAAATGCTCCTACCGGAGCTTAGTTTCGCTCCCTGTGTCGGATGGGCCCCGAGCCTTTCACGCTTCGCAGCAACAAAGCATCGGGACTAACCCCCGTCGATACAGTTGCGCTCTAGCGCCAAAAGGAAACCCCGGAGGCCCAATGGAAGCCACGCCCCAAATCCTCATAGTGTCATCGGAATTAGAGAATCGCCGCGCACTCAACGAAATTCTTCGCAGAGAAGGCTACGAAACGACTTGCGCTTCGCGGGTCAGCGAATGCCAGGAAGCTCTGCAGACTCAAAATGTTTCCTTGATCTTTTGCGACCGCCGGCTTTCCGATGGCAACTATCGCGATGTGGTCGCCGCTGCGCGCGGCTCCCGCCCGCATGCCAGAGTTGTGGTGACCTCGCGCTTGGCCGATTGGGACGAGTACCTCGACGCACTCCACCACGGAGCCTTCGATCTCATCGCGTCGCCTTGCCAACCCACCGATGTCCTCTGGGCCATCGTCCAGGCTCGCCGTGAAGAACACGAGCGTTCCGGCTTCATCGCTCCCACAAAGGCTCGCGTCGCTTCTGCCACCGCATAACCAGTTCTCTTAGTAAGTCCTCTTTACGAAACGGGGAGCTATCCGCTTGGATAGCTCCCCCTCTCCACTGGGATAGACGCGCGGCGAATCGAAATAAAATCGCATTACCCGCTTACCTCGGGCGCCGCCGCTTATCTTCTAGTCGCTCAACTCTTTGCGAGTGCGTCTCTAATAGATCGCTGTTCCCCTCAGACTTGGCCCAACGGGTGCATTCTCCACTGGCATGCGACCCAAAGACACACCCAAAGGCCGCAAGAGAATTTAAAGTCTTCGCAAGGAGGTTCCCATGAAATCGCTTCGGAATCATATGTTGGTAATCGCAGCTTTCGCGTTGGCGGTCGTTTGCGCAAGCGCAGTCCCCGCCTCTGCGCAGTCAGCTTGCAAGGGCAGCTTCAAGCTTTCGCACGAGGTCCGCTGGCAGAACGCCACCCTACCCCCGGGCGACTACACGTTTGAAATGAAGTCCGTCGCAACGCCATCGCTCATTACCGTCAAAGGTCCCAATGGCTCTCAGTTCATCACCGCCACGGTAGCGGACGAAAAAGACATCGAACAGAGCATGCTGATTGTCGAAAATCGCGGCGGCCGTTCTACAGTCTCTGAACTTCGCCTCTCAGCCATTGGCCGCAGCTTCCGCTATGCAGTGCCAAAGGCGCCTAAGGAAGCCGAAGTGGCTCAGGGTCCGGCAACGAGCGAGCAGATCCTCGTCGCCGTGAACGTGAAGTAGTGTGCCCCACAAGCAGAAAAGCCACAGCGCGAGCCTCTTACCAGGCTCGCGCTGTTTTTGTGTTCGCTTTCAGTTGTTAGGACGCAGCCGCGGCGTTTGCCGGCCAGTACGGCCTGTCCTTATCCGCTAACTTGCCATCCGTGTAGCGATCGTGGTGGCGAACCCACGCCATCGTAAACGGCAGCGAGTCTTCGTCGCGGCCCTTCGGCACTAAATCGAGATAGTTGTACGTGTTCACCGTTACTTCCGTGCCTCGCGCGTACGCGGAATAAGTATGGAAGATGTCGCCGTTTTTGTCCTTGTAGAAAACGCTCATTCCCGGGGCTTCTTCGCTGGGGAATGCTTGAATTTCGTAGTTGTAATCCATCTTGCCGCTCGCCTTTTCCTCTTTGGTGAACGACACGTGATAGTCCCGATTGAAATCGTTTCCGTTCGACGACACCCATGGGAATTTCCAGCCCATGCGCTTCTTGAATGCTTCGATTTGCGGCAGCGTCGCCCGTGAAATCGCGGCAAACGATACGTCTCGTTGCGTAAGGTGAACCAATGCGCCGTCCGTATGATCCATATTGAAGGAACAGCTCGGGCAGCCCTCCTGCCAATCCGGGCCGAACATGAAGTGATACACAATCAGCTGGCTTCTGCCTTCGAAAAGATCCGCCAGCGATTTCTTGCCCCCCGGTGCCTCGAAAACGTAATTCTCATCGACTTTCACCCACGGCAATTGCCGCCGTTCCGCGCTCAGCGCATCGCGCTGCCGCGTGAAATTTTTCTCTTTGGCCAGCAGCTCCTTGCGCGCCGCAATCCACTCTGCTCGCGAAACCACCTTGGGATTTTCTACTGTCCTCTTGCTCATGACGCCTTCTCCTTTACTTGTAGCTCTTCACTTTGCGTCCTACCCCTGTTTCTTTCTTCGCGCCGCCTTGACGCGAAACTTATTCACCAAAAGCGCAGCCACTCCGCCGGTTGAGGTGGTGCCAGCAACGATCATCGCCAAAGTTGCTAAACATGCCGGACACATTGACGTCTCTCCTCTCCGCAATTCCGCGCGTCGCTTAGAGCGGCCCTCTCGTTTGCTTCTGAGTTGAAGGGCCGCTCCCTTTTACAACGGATTGCGGGGCCAACCGTTTCCGCCAGCAGGCTGAGCGAATTACAACCGCGCAACTTACCTGGCCGCCGCTTTCCTACCCGGCGCAGCCGCCTCAGCTCTCTTCCTCAGGTTGGCGTGGATATGCCCCCAGCCCTTCCCCACACCCTCTCGATGCTGATCTTCAATCAGTCCAAGCGCTGCATGATGAAACTTGATCAGCGTCCCGCCGTCTACCCCGCTCAATCTGTACTGCACATTCGAGATGACCGGGTACGACATGAACAAAGGCCCGCTGATCTCCAGCAGGGTCGGCCGCTTGATAGCCTGCACATTCCCCCAGAAATGACCGTTACCATCGCCCAAATCGCGGTACCACCTTCCTCCCGGCCACGGCTCGATTTTCATGTTCATCAAGTTCCCTTCCATCGTCTCGTTGAAGGGCCCCAGTTGCTCCAGCAGGGCCGCAAATGTCACATCTATCGGCGCCTGAACATGGATTTCATTTGTCAGGCTGAGCGTCATTTTCTCGATCGTGGGTGCTGTCGCAATCATCGTTCCTCCTTAGAATTAGGAATTCATTGAAATCAAACCTTCTTCATCTTCTCCTCCGCGCGTTCCTTCACGCGCTGGAGTTGGTGCTGCCATAGGCGTTCGAATGTGCTCGCCCATTCGTGCAATGGCCGAATCGCATCCGCGTTCGTCCGGTAAAGCATGTGCCGCCCGTCCCTTCGTGCACGAACGAGCCCCACATCCTTTAAGACGCGCAGGTGCTTGGAAACGGAAGGCTGCTCCAATCCCAAACTCGCCACAATGTCCCCCACTGGGCGCTCGTGCAGCGCCAGATAGTTCAGGATGTCGCGGCGGCGAGGCTCCGCCACGGCGTTGAAAGCGTCGGAAGTGGTAGCGGCTCGTGCCATGGAAGGATAATACATACCCATATGGGAATATGTCAAGCACAAAACAAACACTCCTGTAATGGGCTGGTTTGCACGCCCAGTTAGTCACACAGGGATCGACTTCTGCAGGAAATGTGACGACTTGCAGAAACCTGGAGGGTTGAAAGAAATCTACGACGCCTGCTGCGCCCGAAGAGCTGCCCTGCGCACTCGATGCTGGGGCGCTGTGGTCGCGAGTTATTCGAGTGGTCGGATGGGCTGGGATTATCCGAAATCGATGTTAGCTTGCCCCGGAGAGGAGACTTTCGCCAGGGTAGGAGCAAGAATGGATGGATTTACGCCCTGGCTTTAGGCGTTCGCCTCTGACGCCGCATCTGGCGTCGCCGCCTTCTCCGATGTATCGCGCACAGCCTCCACCTTTAGTCCTTTGTTCATATCGAATCGCTGCTTGCGATCCAGGCTCTTCACAAACTCGCGCGTCGCTTTTCCAATCGCTCCTGCGATACTCGACGCGTCAACCTTGATCGTGCGCCCCTCAGAAGTCCCCTTGCGATCCTCATAGCTCAGTGTGACGTTGTAGGTGTTCATTATCGGCTCCCCCTCTAGTTTGCTACTGATTCGCCCCGAACTCCAACACGATACTTCTAACAACGCGCATCGCCGTAGGCTGATTTAGGGCATCTACTTCTGTGGCCAGCACTTAATCAGCATTCACCCCGGCAGAGATAATCGCTTTAATCGTTAGACCCTGTCGTGCCATTCCAGCCCGTGAGGGAGTTCCGAGGCAGCAAATTCGAGGTGAATCACTCTACGAGATCTCGGAACGACACAAGCAGACGATGAGTGAAGTAGCAGCGGGCGCATAATTAAGGCTCCGCCTCTCGGAACGGCGCAGATCACAGAGTTCTCCTTCTCCCGCTTACCAATTTGCTCTGCGGAGAGTCGGCCTTCTCGATGCGAACCGGCAATTACGCGTAGCGGCCCATTATCAATTCCACTCTCGTCTAGGTGCAGCCTAATGGCTAAAATGCTACCCATAATTTCTGCTGGAGGTTGTACGTGCAAGACTCCAGCTTTCACCGTCCACGGGCCAAAACCGTCAACATCCCTACGTTCGCGTACTGCGATTGTCAGGTCTTGGTGCCAAACAACCTTCCAATTTGAGCTACGAGTCTTATTAAAAAAAATCCCTCTTACCGCGAAGCATCTCGGCCCTAACACAGCCTCTGTGATTCCACGTACCGGTCTCGACTTTGCAAGCTCTTGAACAGTCGAAACGGAAAGGAGATTTCTCTCAGGGTGCCGATTGTCGGCAAATTGCTCGCAAAGCCCGTCGACCGCGCCTTCGTCTAGACACGCGGGAACGATGGCGAAGCCATCACGTTCAACGAGTGAATTTAATCTCAATTTGCGTTCGCCAGATTCCAAGAGAAGCATTATGCAGATATTTGGCCGACAGAAAAAGCGCAAGGTGAGCGATTTCCATCGCGCTTCCTTGGCGCGAGGACAGTGGTTCATTTTTGTCCCTTCGACCAGTTTTCGCCGCTCTTCGAGTGCCGTAAAATGAATTGTGATCGCCAACTTCCCGCGCTTTCTTGACGCAATTCGCGAAAATATTGTCTGCAAGCCCTATCCGGTTTTGCGCCCACACCTTCCCAAACTTCCTCTTGAAACAAAAAGGTCCACGGCAAATTCCCATCCAACCGGACGAGATGTACCCTCACGCATCTCGCGAGCCCCTTTTTTCCGGTTCTTCGATTTGGAAGCCCTTTGTTTTCATATTTTTATGAATCCCTCTTTTCGCAAGTCCTTTGTTTTCAAATCCATCTGCGTTGCCCGGGGTGTGGGGGTCACCCGGCTCAGAAGAACAACCCGGCCCTGCAGCGTCCAAGCCGGAAAATCCGTAAATCCATTGTTTGCCACACATCGGAAAAATGCACGCGTAAGCCGAGTGTTTGCCACAGATCCGAAAAACCCCCGGGGGGAGGGGTGCCCTGCGCCCAGCGCCGATGGCCAGGCATTCGTCACCGATGCGCTTCACCCAAAAATCCGTGCGCTCTTGACGACAGGGACCATGCAGAGGACCATAGGCGCGCAACGGTACGAACTCGCCGCACAACCACGCGCGATGAGACTTAATCCTAATTTGCTCAAGGCCACCGCAGTTGGCGCGCTCGGCGGACTGCTTTTCGGCTTCGACACGGCCGTCATCGCCGGCACCACGCATTCGCTCACCCTCGGTTACGGCCTTTCGCCGCGACAGCTCGGGCTCACAGTTTCCATGGCGCTGATCGGCACCGTGATCGGCGCGATGTCCGCCGGCATTCCTGGGCAGAAATACGGAGCGCGTGAAACTTTGCGCGTGCTCGCCGTTTTCTACGTTCTTTCAGCGCTGGGTTGTGCCTTTGCCTGGAACTGGCATGCTTTGCTTATCGCGCGATTTCTTGGCGGCCTCGGCATCGGCGGCTCTTCTGTGCTTGGGCCGGTCTACATCGCCGAACTGGCTCCCGCAAAGATTCGTGGCCGCCTGGTCGGAATGTTTCAGATCAATATCGTGCTCGGAATTTTGCTCGCGTATCTCTCCAATTTTGGAATCGCGCGCCTTGGTTTGGGCGGCGCCGAGTGGCGCTGGCAATTCGGCGTAGCCGCGATTCCCGCTGTGCTGTTCCTTGTGATGCTGTTCGGCATTCCGCCAAGCCCGCGCTGGCTAGTTACGCAAAACCGTGTCGAGGAAGCGCGTCAGGTTTTGCAGCAAATGGGCGTGGAAGATCCGGAAAGCGAGCTGCAGGAAATCATCAACTCCGTGCATCTCGAGAGCCTGCAAAAAGATGAACCGCTCTTTAGCTGGAAATACCGCGTGCCCATTTTTCTGGCCATCACCATCGGCATGTTCAACCAGCTCTCCGGCATCAATGCCATCCTCTATTATTTGAACGACATTTTCGCAGCCGCGGGCTTCAGCAGACTTTCGGGCAACCTGCAAGCCGTGGCCGTCGGCGGCATGAACCTGCTGGCTACGCTTCTCGGCATGTCGCTAATCGACAAGCTGGGGCGCAAAACGCTGCTCCTGATCGGCTCAGTCGGCACGGCTCTGTGCCTCGCCGGGGTCGCCCGCATTTTTCTGACCCATCAGCATCAGGAATATTTGCTGTGGTTTCTCGTCGCTTACATCGCCTTCTTCGCAATTTCACAAGGCGCGGTAATTTGGGTTTACATCAGCGAAGTGTTTCCCAACCGCGTTCGCGCCAAAGGGCAGGCACTGGGCAGCTCGTCGCACTGGATTATGAACGCCATTATCGCCTACACCTTCCCACAACTCGCTAAATCCTCGGGAGCTTATCCGTTCATGTTTTTCTCGCTCATGATGGTGCTGCAGTTTTTTGTTGTGCTGTTTTTCTATCCGGAGACGAAGCGCATTTCTCTGGAGCAAATGCAGCAGCGCCTGGGAATCGAGTGATGCGTTATACGACTGTGGGGACAGGCATTTCTGAGTGCCCCCACAAAACAAGAAGATGACCCCGAAGGAGCAGACAACCGAAGATCAGAAAACGAACCTGACGCTGGGCGTCGATGTCGGGGGCACAAAGGTCGCTGCCGGGCTCGTGGATGCGAACGGGGCAATCCTGTTCCAGACGCGCGTGCCAATGCCGGCTCGCGAGAATGCGGAGGCCGGATTCGCCGCAGTGGAGCGCGCCATTAACTCGGTTTTCGAGGCCCAGCCGCACGCTCGGGCTTCGCTGGCAGGAATCGGAATTTGCGCGCCAGGTCCGCTCGACCCGTTTCGCGGCATCGTCTTGAATCCGCCGAATTTGCCGTGTTGGCGAAACTTCCCGCTAGCCGCGGAAGTGCAGCGCGTTTTCCACGTTTGCGCGAAGGTTAACAACGACGCAAATGCCGCGGCGTTGGCCGAAGCAGTCTGGGGCTCCGGCGTCGGCTTCCGCAACGTCTTCTACGCGACGCTCGGCACCGGAATCGGCGCGGGGATCGTTTTCGACCAGCGCATCTATCACGGTCGCACAGGCAGCGCCGCGGAAGGCGGACACGTGAGCATCGATTACAATGGCCCGCGCTGCGGCTGCGGCAAACGCGGCTGCGTCGAAGCGCTCTGCTCAGGTCCTGCGATCGCGAAACGGGCGCAGGCGCGACTGTCGGAATCGACAACGCCGTCCCGAATGCGTGAACTTGCCGGCGGAAACATCGAAAGAATAACGGCGGAGCACGTCGCAGAAGCATTCCGCGAAGGTGACCCAGTTGCGAAAGAAGTTCTGGAGGCGACGGCGGACTTATTGACTGTGTGGGTCGGCAACATCATTGATCTGCTGGAGCCCGACGTAATCGTGTTCGGCGGTGGCGTCGCACCAGTGATGAGCGAATTCTTCCACCGCATGCAAACCGAACTGCCAAAGTGGGCGGTCAATGAGCGCTGTTGCGAGATCCCGTTGTTGTTGGCGAAATACGGTTCCGATGCGGGAATAGCAGGCGCTGCGGCTCTGTGCCGCCAGTAGCCCTGGCAGTTTATCCAACACTGCGAGAAGAACAGCTATTCTAAAACTCTGCTGTTGACAAGCGGGAACTTGAGATTATGCTTGGTCGTCCCCGCGGGTCTCTCGACAGTAAAGAATAAGTTGGGTTAGCCTCGCCGCAACCCGATATCACTAACAGGAGACAACCTATGTGTTCTCGCGTAGTACAAGCTTTGCGTATTGCTTTCGTGGTGGCGTTATTTCCGTTGGTGGTCTCGGCGCAGTCTCAGATCGTGCGCCAGGTTCCGCTGACTCGAAGCGGACCGCTTCCCCAAACTCCTCCGATGAATGCGAATGCTCAGCAGGGACCGGAACTCGATGCCGGCCTGGCTGGCAACGATGCTGACGGTTCTGACGCGAGCGGATCCGGCGTTTCTGTGAACCGCACCATTTCCAAGGGTGCCGGTGGCGGGGTTTCGCATTCTGGTAACGCGAAAGCCAAGTCCAACCCTGAATTGAGCCTCTCGATTGACGCCCTAAACCATTTCCAACAGCGGTTCGTCGCCGCCGGCGGAAACCAATTTTCGATCGAACCGCCGGACCAAGGTCTTTGCGTGGGAAATGGTTTTGTAATGGAAACAGTCAATGATGTTCTGCGAATTTTTGACACCGCGGGCAATCCGGTCAGCGCCCCTACGGCCCTCAACAGCTTCTATGGCTATACACCCGCGATCGACCGCACAAAGAATCCTCTACAGTTTGGGCCGTCGATCACCGATCCGAGCTGCACTTTCGACGTGCAAACACAACGCTGGTTCCATGTTGTGCTCACCCTGGATCGCGCAGTTATTACCAGTCAGGCCCTCTCTGGCACCAACCATTTGGACATTGCTGTGAGCGCGACAGCCGACCCTACCGGTGCCTGGAACATCTATAGCCTGCCTGTGCAGGACGATGGCACACAGGGAACGCCAAACCACAATTGCGCGGCGGGGCCGTGCCTGGGCGATTATCCGCACATTGGCGCTGACGCGAACGGATTTTATGTCACGACTAATGAGTTCAGCCTGTTTGGGCCGGGTTTCATTGGCGCCCAGATCTATGCGTTTTCCAAAACTCAATTGGCCGCGGGAGCGTCCCTGGTGAACGTCGTGCAATTCGACACCTCGGACACGAGCTTGGGAGTCCAATTGGACGGCAATCCGGGTTTTACGGTTTGGCCGGCGCTCTCGACCGGAAATGAGTTTGAGGGTAGCCAAGGCGGCACGGAATACTTTCTGAGTTCCGAAGCCGTTTTTCAGGACAGCGGTGTAGACAGCCGGCTGCGAGTCTGGTCGGTGAGCAATACCAGTTCTCTCAACAGCATGCCTGCTTTGAGTATCAGCGCCAATGTTGTGAGTACAATCGCCTATGCGGTTCCCGGCCGGTCAATCCAAAAACCGGGCGATGTCCCGCTGGCTCAATGTCTCTCGGATTCTTCGCTCTTCCTCACGCCAACACTTTCCGGTTGCTGGCGATTGGTCACCGGAGGACCCGGACCGTTTCCCAATACTGAAAAGAAGGTCGACAGCAACGATTCCCGGATGCAGCAGGTTGTGTTGGCAAACGGAAAGCTCTGGAGTGCGCTGGACACAGGCCTAGACTTCACGGCCGAAGGCGATCCCACGCCGCGAGCGGGTATCGCATATTTCGTAATCAACCCGCATGCCGGCCAAGTAGTTCAGCAGGGCTACGCGGGCTTGCCTGGAAATAATCTGACCTACCCTGCGATCGCGGTTACACAGAGCGGCCGCGGCGTGATGGCCTTTACGTTGCTTGGTAACGACCACTATCCGAGCGCCGGCTATGCCGGTATCGACGCCAAGATTGGAGTGGGCGACCTTCACGTCGCCGCCGAAGGCGTGGGACCCGACGATGGCTTCACTGGCTACAAGCCGGCTGCCGCGTTCGGAAGCCGCCCGCGTTGGGGCGACTACGGCGCAGCGGCCAGCGACGGCAACGCCATCTGGATCGCCAGCGAATACGTCAACCAGACCTGCACCTACGCTACGTTCCTGAATAGCAATTTCAGGTGCAGCAACACTCGCACACAGTTGGCAAACTGGGGCACAAGAATCTCGAAAATTGTTCCCTAGTTTTTTCGTAACGATAAATGTCAAGACAGCCGCTCTTCGGAGCGGCTGTCTTTGTTTTGGAAGAAATGCTGGGGAGCGCTAAGGAATTGAAAAGGAGGAATGGGGACTGCAAAGGAATCCTTGCTGGCCCCTTAATGGCCCCTCGTTTCGCTTGCGCTGCGGCAACTGACGGACTGAAGAGGGCAGTCGGGTACGAACCGATAATTTTCGGAAGGGATCCTTAGTATTACCCATCGGATGGCAAAGTCAAGAACAGCAAACCGTCCGCTGTGCTTTAGTTAACTAGTCTCAGATGATACTTTGTCGCAAAACCGCGAAGTCGGCGCGAGTCATCCCCCGGAGTTCCTGTGAGGACACTCCTTCTCATCGCTAATGGACCACCCCATCTAATATGCCAACCTTACACAGGTTCGCTACCCGCTCGGCCACAACCGGACGGCTGAAATAATAGCCCTGTCCCTCCCCGCACCCGTGGCGCCGTAGGAACTCGAGTTGCGCGCTGGTTTCCACCCCTTCGGCAATGATCCGCTGGTTCAGGCTCGCGCCGATATTGATCATGGCGCGCACGATGGCAGCGTCTCGCGGGTCCGCCAGGATGTCGTGGACGAAAGATTGATGGAGCTTCAGAGCGTCTGATGGAAAACGCCGCAAATAAGTAAAGCTAGAATACCCCGTGCCAAAGTCGTCGATGGCTACCTGCACGCCCATGGCTTTCAGCTTAACCATCGTCACCACAGCAGCCTCGGCGTCATCCATCAGCACGCTCTCGGTCAACTCCAACTCGAGATTCTGAGGCTCCACTCCCGTAGCAATCAACACGGCTCGAACGCCTGACAGAAAATCCTTCGCGCCGAATTCGGCCGCGGACACATTCACCGATACACGCAGAACCCCGAGCCCCGCATCCAGCCACGCCCGCGCCTGTTTGCATGCTTCCACAAGCACCCACTGTCCAATGGCCAAAATCAACCCACACTCTTCGGCGATGGGCACAAACTGAGTCGGATAGATCAATCCCCGTTGTGGGTGCAGCCAGCGGATCAGCGCTTCCACCCCGGTAATCTGCCCGGTCTGAAGATTAAGTATCGGCTGATAATGCAGCACAAACTCGTTCCGCCCCAGCGCACAGCGCAAATCCGCTTCCAGCGATTGCCGTTCCGCCAGTACCGCGTGCATTTCGTGGCGGAAGAACTGATAGTTATTCCGGCCGCGTTGCTTGGCTTCGTACATTGCGTTGTCGGCCCTATTCATCAAGCTTTCAGCGTCTTGCCCGTCAGTAGGATAGGTGCTCACCCCTATGCTCACGTTGATATCAAGACTCTTGCCATCGACCAGATGCGGCGCCGTTAACGCCCTAAGGGTCTTTCGAGCACTGATGGCTGCGTCTTCCGCATGCTCGACTTGGGAGAGGAGTACCACGAATTCGTCCCCGCCTAGCCGGCTTATCGTGTCTGACCTCCGGACACACGCCTTCAATCGCCCGGCCACCGAGCGCAGCAGTTTGTCACCAACATCGTGGCCCAGCGAGTCGTTGATCTTTTTGAAGTGATCTAAATCGACAAACATGACCGCGAGTTGCTTGCCCTGACGCTCCGCCAGTGCGATTGCTTGCGTCAGCCGGTCGTTGAAAAGCGCCCGGTTCGGCAAATCGGTCAGGACATCGTGTTGCGCGAGGTGCGACATTTCGAGCGATTTGGCTCGGGCCGTGCTCACGTCGCGGAAAACCACGATCGCACCGGTTGCGCTCTTATCACGCTCAAAGATGAGGGTCGTTGTACTTTCGATGCCGACCTCGAAGCCGTCGCGTCGAACCAGAACGCAGTTCTTAGAGCTCACAGAACCTGCAATTTCATCTTTCGGTGTTGCGACTTCCAGGGCATGGTCAACTGCCGTATGGCTGACGCCGTCGATAAGTCTGAGCACGTGCGACACAGGTTGCCCCTGTGCCTCCTCGCGGGACCACCCGGTCATCTCTTCCGCGATTCGATTGAGATACGTTACGTTGCCCTCTAAATTCGTGCGCAGAACCGCCTCTCCGATGGAATCCAGCGTCATATTGGCGACTTCGTTTTCCGAAAACGTTGCATCTGCCGCACGGCTATCGAGCATAGTACGCACCGCGTGCTTCAACCGGTATCCGTCGGACGGATTCTTGACCAGATAATCTCGGGCCCCGCGCTGTACCGCTTCCCTCGCCGTTTCTTCCGCATCGGCTCCGCACAGGACCACAATTGGCACGCGAGGCGCGGCCTGAAGAAGCTTGTCGAACGTCTCTATGCCACCGCTATCGGGAAATGTCAGGTCGAGCACAACGGCCCCAATGGCGCCACTGCGCAACCGCTCGATTCCGCTGGAAAGTTCTCTGAGCCATTCTATGCGGACTCGTTCGCCCGCTGCCGAACTCAACTCCCCTAAAATTCTAGCCGCTTCACCTGCCTCATCCCCTATTAGCAGAACGCACTCGACGCTGTCTCTCGTAGTCGTCGGTTTCACAGTTTTCTCGGCCCCTGGTTTGGCATCCACCTCTAATCTCCAATCTTCTAAAAAGGGGTTACTTGCTCTTGGCCTTCTTCGCGGCATCCGCTGCCATGAACCGCAGCATCTGCTCCTTTAACTGCGCGTCCACCTCGTCCGCGATCGTCACAACGTCGGGAAGCAGCAAGCTGAATTCCAAGTTCTTCACATTTTTGTGCAGCGTCGAAAAAATAGTGACCTGCAGTAGACGGGATTCCTCGACCGCCATCGCGACTGTGTAGCCTTGTTTACGTCGCAAATCCCCGTGATCGGCTGCAGCTCTTGAGATCGGAGCCTTCGTACCGGCATCCAGACGCAACCGCGCAATCACATCATGCAGAAGATGAGGAAGATGGCCCGTGCGCTCTTCAAAGCTGAGTGGAATACACGTGAGGTCCGACTCTTGGTCGACTCGGGCAAGCCAATCTACAATCACTGATTTGAGTTCGCGTTCAAGGATGTCCGCCACGCTCTCAATGGTGGTAGTATCCCCGCTCTCTCTGGGGCCCGTTACAAACTCTACAGATTTGCTCATTCCGTTCTCCCTGGGTGAATAGTCCGTTTCACCGATCTTGTGGACCACTGCCGCAAACAATCTCAGTACAACATCCGGCGAATAGATTCATCGTCTGTTCCACTGACCTTATACTTCTCCAAAACGGCCCGCGTAACTGTCCAAAAGGAGTCACTCGGCTGTCTATTAGAGTTCTCTGATGCCCTAAGAATTATCAATGCCTTTTGTCAATCTCCCAGTTTGTTTGGGGTGCGAGTCGTCTTCTGAAGCACACAAAATCTATAGCGTCGTATATGGATATGTACAATCGCGATAGTTGGCGTTTCCGGAGGATTCCTTGCAGTTTGCTGTTTGCAACAATGCCCCACGGCCCTGACGACTCCTCCGCCGCCGTCGGCATCGGTGGGGGAGAAGGAGGTGTTGGTAGGGGCGGTGGGGATCGAACCCCGACCAAAAACAAAGGGCCGGAGTTTTGGCTCCGACCCCAATTTTTTAGATCCAACTTAGGTCCAAAACCCCCCGGTTTCCAGGTCCAAATTCAGGTTTCGGTATCCGCAAGGGCAATTGAATCAACAAGACTTTGGCGGAAGCGTGTGGGAGTCGAACCCACCATTCCGTCCGCTAAGGACGGGATCGCCGGCTTTGAAGGCCGGGGAAGTCACCGGACCCCTTTCGCCTCCGTGGGAAGTATAGCAGGCAGAAAATGATTCAGATTCAAAGGGGCAGCGGATCGAAGCGCTTCAAGGAACCGGGGCTATGGCTACTGGGCGGCGTGGGTGGGCTCTGCAGCGCGCTGCGTTCGAACCAGTGCCGCGACCAAATCGTAGAGGGCGGGGCTGGTGCAGACTTCGTAGTAAGGATGCGATGAGGGCATTCCGATTTTTCCGTCGGGAAGAAGTTGCCGGGCGAGGCCTTTGCGGAGAACAAGGAGCTCAACAGAATCGCCCAGCGGAACTTCACCAAAATACAATGTGACGCTTTCTTTGCCCCAGGGCATCTCGAGTTTGGTCTCGATGGAGTCGAGGGAGATCTCCTCGGATAATTTCTGAAATCCTTCTTCGTTCAATTCAATTCCGTTCATATTGAAGCGCACAAGAAACTCGTCGAGTTCTTCGGCGGAGGCGCCCTCCATCGCGTTAAGAAACTGGAACACGGAAAAAAGAGTTTTTTGCGCACCAAGCATACGCTTGGCAAGCTTGGCGCAGCCAGAGAGGCGGTCAGAAAGATTCACAGCTTTGGAAATCATGATGCGGGAGTCGCCGTCAGCCCAGTACGTTGGTGCGGAGCCTTGGAAGGCAACACCGATACCCAACTCGAGTGCGGGGAGGTCGCTGTCGGATGCGCGATCGTTGTAGGAATTGCAAACGATCAGGATCTGGCGGGATAGGATGCAAGCCTTGGCGACGGCGCGGGCGTAGGCAAGATTCGATTCGGTTTCGAAAATAGCGAGGATCACGGCATCGCCTTCGATGAAAACTTTCTTGGCGTTGAAGCGATCGAGCAACTTCTTGACCGGCTCGTGCAAGTTCAAACTGAAGTGAGATGCGGGACTCAATCCGCGCGAAAGGAGATCCTGCGTCATTTTGGTGGAACCGCGAACGTCGGCTTTGATGATGACGTGAGAAACAACCTGGTCCTGCTGCGGCTTGGCTTCATCCTGCAAGACACATTCGTAGAGGCGATTATTCAGGCGGGAGAGCTCGCGAGCCTGTTCCGTAGTGACAAGGTTGATGCGCTCCATGCAGGTGGTCAGATGATCGGCATCGCGGAGTTCGCGGCGGAGGCGCAGGAAATCGACGGCGAAGCGCAATACAAGAGCCTGCATTTCTTCACGAGAATAACGGTGGATTTTGCGGGCGAGCTCTTCGACGGACTTAAGGGCGAGCTTGCGCGCCGGGACTTGCTTCAGCACATGCTCGACTCGCTTCATCTCTTCTTTGAAGACGAGGGCTTTGCGAAGCTGTTGGAGGTGGACTGGCGGACTGTAGTCCTGGGCGATAGCGCGAATTTCGTAACTGGCCAGCACGTGATAGAGGATTTCCTGCTGCTCGAGACGCTCGAGAAGTCGCGCCAACATTTGCGCACGCAAAGAACGGTTCGATTCCGAAGCAAACAACGGATCGAAGAGGCGCTGCGCGTTTTCCGGCTCATTCAGGTAATCGTCGATGCGGCCTTTGTGTTCCTTGGCGAGGAAGTCAATTTTTTGCTTGCCGGCTTCGATCTGCGGGCCTAGCTCTTCGAGCTTGTACTCCTGATGCTTGAGACGCAACTCGACGTCGGCCAAGGAAGCTTTCAAATCAGCGTCACTGGAAGAATTAAGAATCTTGTTCAGAAAGGCGCCACGATCGAGACGCTTGCGGAGGCCTTCGCGTTGCTCCTCGAGATTGGCAACTTCGTTGCGCATGGCTTGCGCTTGCTCTAGCAGCTCGCCATGGAGGTTTCTGGCTTCGGCATAGGCCGGATCTTCGCTGACCGTGAGCCCAGCCTCGCGCAGGAATTCGTGAAAGAGCGCATCCATAACCTCGAAGCGGTCAGGGTCGCGGACATAATTTCCGAGCAGTATGTAGTTTTCCAGAAAAAACCGGTCATCCTTGCCACCATCAAGAAAGACGAGGCGATTTTTCAGAAGCTCGTAAAGCGACGCGAAATCCTCGCCAAAGAGAGCACGACGCGATTTGCAGACGACGTTCTCTTCCGCATCCGCGACCATCTGGGCGACTTGCTGACCGACAACGCGAACGACACGGCGGCGGGATGCCTGCAATTCTGAGAGCTTGGCCTTGATTACGTGGGCCTCCTGGCTGCGCTCAAAATGCTCTCCGCGTTGGCGCACCCACTCTTTGCCTTCGAGGATGAGATTCGCGAACTGATTACCGATTTCGAGGGTAAGAAACTTTAGTAAGCCGAGACGAAACAGCAGATCGACTTCAATATTCTTCTGAAATTTTGCCTGCGTAACCGCGCTCTGCATGAAGTCGGTAAGCAGCTTGCGGAAGGTCGTATGGTCGGGCCCCTTAACTGCCCGCAGCTCTGTGCCAGCGACGTAGGAGCCTTTTGTGTGCTGGCGGATGAGGTCAAACAAATACTCACGCGTGGCCTGGACAAGTCTGGGACTCAAGAACACATCGTGGTGGATGTTGTCCACGCCGATGGCCAGCGACCCCATAGGGATCGTGGTGTTATAGCTCTTGAGTTCGATCCGGGCCGCTTCTGTCGCGCTGGGAGTGAGGATGCTGTTGACCATGACCTCGCCGGAAGGGCTGTTTTTAACGTAGCAGCCGCAGGGGGAAGGGGCAAGAATTGGCGGGGCGTTGGTGGCTAGAGAGTTAGCGGGGACGGATCGCCGAGAAGCGTCGAGCGGGATTATTGATGTTGCGTACTAGGGGCGCAGCAATGCTGCGCCCCTACCGTGCCTGAGTGGTGGCTAGGTGACTTGGATGCGGCGGGCGTCGCCGCCTAGATGCTCCAGCTTCAGCCGGACTTGGGGCCAAGGGGATTGCAGGGGGAAACGTTCAGACCATTCGAGGATGACAACGGCGGGTTTGGCGAAGACGTCCTCGAGGCCGAGCGTTTCGAAGTCGTGGAAGCTTTCAATGCGATAGAGGTCGGCGTGGTAGACCCTACCAGCGTCCGCGGCACCGTAGACGTGAACCAGGGTGAACGTGGGGCTAGTGACTTCGTCCTCGCTGGCAGCGCCGAGTCCCGCGACTATACCTTTAGTGAGCGTGGTTTTGCCGGAGCCGAGATCGCCGGCGAGAAGAACTAACACGGGGGGGCGGAGCCGTTTGGCGAATTCCCTGCCCCACTGCGTTGTTTCTTCGGCGGATTGCGTGATGACTTCCTCACTCACGCGCTTGCAGCTCCTGAAGGAGTTGGTGGCGCGCGTGGGGAACGGCGGCGGCAACTTCCGTGGCGAGCAGGCCGGATTCGTCGGAATTTCTTGTGGCGAACTCAGCGGCTTTGCCGTGCAAGTAGACGCCGAGGGCGAGAACGCGTGTCCAATCATCGGTCTTGAATTGCGCGGTTAACGCGGCAAGGACACCGGTCAGGACATCGCCGGAACCACCCTTTGCGAGGCCGGGATTGCCGGAAGTGTTCACGAAGATTTGGCCGTCAGGGGAGGCGATGATGGTGTGCGAGCCCTTCAGGATTACGTGGGCGTTCCAGCGGCGCGCGGCCTCTCGCGCCGTCTTGACGCGATCTTCCTGCACATCCTTCGTCGAGCGCATCATGAGGCGGGCCATTTCGCCGGGGTGCGGCGTGATGGCGAGAAATCTGGTTTTGCGATCGCGCAGCGAATCAGCATTTCCGGCAAAGGCGTTCAGGCCATCGGCGTCGAGTACGAGCGGGAGTTCGGTTTGCAGGGCGATTTTGCGGATGAAATCTTGCGTTTCGGATTGAAGTCCAAGACCCGGGCCGAGCGCGAGAACGGTTTTGCCTTCCGCGATACGTTCAAAGCGTTGCTGCCCTAAATTTTGGATTGCCGCGGTGCCGTCTGCTGTTGCCGCGAGCGGCTCGGTCATGAGTTCCGGATGAGCGGAAGCGACGAAGGGGAGGACGACATCGGGACTGGCTACAGTGACCAAGCCTGCTCCGGCGCGTAACGCCGCGTAGCCAGCCATTACGGCAGCGCCGGATTTACCGAGCGAGCCGGCGACGACCAGCGCGTGGCCATACAAACCTTTGTGCGAATCAACGGTGCGGACAAGCGGAAGTCGCGCGAACTCCAGCGGCTCGACCCAGCGAAGCGAGCTTTTCCCGATTTCTTCGACGAGCGAAGCCGGCGAACCGATATCGGCTACCTCGAGCATGCCCACGGCAGCCGAATCACGCGAAATTAGCTGACCCGGCTTGGGCGCGGTGAAGGTAACGGTTTTGTGCGCGTGTACCACGGGACCTTCCGTGGGCTGGCCGTCAGATGGCAGTCCAGACGGCGTATCCACGGCGAGAATCAGAGCGGGCCAAGCGGCTGTGGCATTTTGCGAGTGAAAATTGATATCGGAGATAGCTTTCGCGATGACGCCAGTTGCTGCTCCGCGAAAGCCCGTGCCGAAAATCGCGTCGAGGATGACATTTGCGCTGGCGATTTCCGGCCACGCGGTCTGCCAAGTGGCTTCGCCTGTGATGGAAGTTACGGATTGGCCTGTTTGGGTCCAGCGCTGAAGATTTGTGGCGGCGTCGCCGTGCAAGTCTCGGGGCTCGGAAAAAAGATAGACTTTCACCTGCGCGCCGAGCGATTGCAAGTGCCGCGCGGCCACCAGGCCATCGCCGCCATTGTTGCCTTTCCCGCCGAGGACAGCGACTCTTGCCGGACGGGTCGCGGCGTCGCCAACAAATCTATCGCAAGCATCGGCAACGCGAGTTCCGGCAGTCTCCATAAGCTGAATGCCAGGGATGCCGTAGCGCTCGGTGGTCAAGCGGTCGACCTCGCGCATTTCGGCCGCGGTGAGAACTTTCATGGCTTCAGTGAACTCGAGAGTGGAGTAAAAGTCAAAATCGCCCGCTTCGCAAAGCGGGCGTTACAAGAGCGTCCTTACACCCCTAGAGCATCCAGCCGCCACTTACGTTAACCACTTGACCAGTTACGTACTCCGCTTCTTCCGAAGCGAAAAAGGCTACCGCGGCCGCGACGTCTTCGACGGTGGGCGGCCGGCCGATGGGAAAACGCGCATCACGGATGCGGCGCGCCTCTTCGCGGGTCAATTCCTTCTCATCAATGCTGGAGGGATTGACCACGTTGACAGTGATGCCGTTCTTGGCCTCTTCCAGAGCGAGGGAGCGGGAGAGCGCAACTACCGCGGCTTTCGCGGCCGCGTATGCGGAAATTTTCGCCTGACCAAAAGCGCGCTCGGCTCCCACGGCGCCCAGGTTGATGATGCGGCCCCACCGGCCGCGGCGCATGTATGGCAGCGCAGCGCGGCACACATACAACACGGTCATAAGATTCGAGGAAAAAATGCTTTGCCAATCTTCCAACGAAGATTCGGCGAGCGTGCCCCAACGAAAATCGCCGACATTGTTTATGACCGCATCGATGCGGCCGAAACGGTCCGCGACGGTGCGCACGAGTTGCTCGGCGCGAGCTGCGTCGGTGATATCAGTCTCGACGGCCACGCAGTCGGCGCCGCTGGCCTGCAATTGCAGAAGCGTTTGCTGGGCGGCGGCTTTATTCGTGCGATACGCAATGGCCACACGTGCGCCGTCCTTTGCCAGGCGTACCGCGATCCCACGACCGATGCCGCGGCTGCCACCTGTAACTAGTGCCACACGATTCCGAAGGGACATTCCTCTCCTCAAGGATGCGCGGGAAAGCATGCCAGTATAACGCAGGTCGAGAAGCATTCGGCGTCCTGGTGCGCGAGAAGATGCGGCGAGCGAGCATTCGTTAGAAGAATGGCGACAAGACGCAGTGGAAAGGCCGCGGGGCTACGCAGACTCCGCCCTGCGCTACAGGGCACAGACAGGAGTGTCTGTGCTACTAGCGCAGACGGGCGACGATTACAGTCATGTCGTCGGCTTGCTCTGGCGTGCCGGCCCATTCTTCTGCGGCGTTCATCAGGGACTCGGCAACGACTTGCGGTGAGGCACCTTGCACGTGGACGGCGGCTTGCTGGAGGCGACGGATTCCGAATTCTTCGCCGTAAACATTTTCGGGCTCGACTAGACCGTCGCTGTAGCCCACGAGCAGCGAATCGGGAGCGACGATCACGGAGCCTTCCTCGTAGCCGTAATCTTCCACGACGCCAAGGACCATGCCGCCCTTGTCGAGATGTAGCGCGGAATCCTTGCAGATGAGGAAGGAGGGAAGATGGCCGGCATTGGTATAACGCAGGTTGCGCGTGGCGCTGTCGTACACGGCGATGAAGAAAGTGGCGAAGCGATCGTCGCCAGTGTTGCGGACCAGGTGCTTGTTGAGACGGGAGACCAGTTCGGCGGTGCTCATGCGCTCGCTGCCGTCTACCAGGACCTGGCTGCGCAGCGCGGCTTGCAAGCTGGCCATCAGGAGCGCGGCAGAAATTCCTTTGCCGGAAATATCAGCTATAGCGATAGCCAAGTGCGTGGGGCTGAGCTGAATGAAATCGTAGTAGTCGCCGCTGACCGCTCGCGCAGCTTTGCAGATGGCTTCGATTTCAACGCCGGGAACGTGGGGCAGAATTCTGGGAAAAAGCTGGTCTTGCACTTCGCGGGCGATGGAGATTTCGTTCTCGAGGCGCTGGCGTTGCTGTTGTTCCTGGATCAACGCGCTGACTGAACCGATCATGTCGTTGAACGACTCTCCGAGGATTCCGAGTTGGTCGCGACGTTCAATACGTACGCGATGCCCCAAATCGCCGCGCTTAACATCTTGCGTCGCTTTGTAGAGATCATCGACAGCTTTCGTGATTTGCCTGGTGAGAACGATTCCGGTGATGAATGCGCCAGCCCAAATCACGAGGAAAGCGATGACGATCAGAACAAACGCGATCAGATAGGTGTTCCGTAACTCTCCAAGCGAGCTGAACATGCGACCGCTCAGTTGCGAGGGCCGGGCATTGAAGACGGCGAGCACGGGGCGCACGGGATCGACGCTGCCGTCGGGTCCGACGTAGGTGCTGTCCAGGCGAGAGACAACGTTGACCGGAGAATCGATCCAGAGCATTGCGGGCTGGAGTGATCGATTGCGAGCCACAATGCGATCCGTAGTCTCATACTGAACGTTGTTTGTGGTGTACAGCACACCGTGCTTCCGGCTGCCGTCGTAGCGGCGCATTAGATTCAGTTGAATCGCGCCCAAATCCGGCGCAATGGTGGCGAGAAAGTCGGGCGTCACCTGCACCCACAGCGTAACCACACGAACGCCATGCGGCTCGTCGATGCCACGGACGCTGAGGATGTAAAGCCGATCGGGTTCGAGTCCATACCGGGCTTCGCCCTCCTGCAACAATCCGGCGAAGAATTTACCGTTGGGCGCAATTTTGTGCAGCAGGGTCGTATCGCTGGAAAAGTCGATTGTCAGGCCGGGAAGTTCACGGTCGTGTACGGCATGGGATTGTGCTGCGAACATGCGTTCGGCCTCAGCTTCGCTGATGCCATGCGGGTGAGCGGCGTGAGCGGCGGCGATGTGCTCCGCAATATCGGCGAGCATGTCCTTGCGGCGCTGGACGTCTTCGTAGAGCAGATAGGAGGCGAGCTGGGAATAGAGAATCTCTGCCGAGCGAACAGCGAGGATCATCAGCAATAAGACGGGAACGAAAGCCAAGAACAGGCCGGCAATAATGAGGCGATTGCGCAGGCTCCACAGCAGGCGGTTCCTTCCCCAGACTAGCAAGCGATAAAGCAGGTAAAGCGCGGCGAGCAGACCGATGAATTTCAGGTAGTTGAAAATGCTGCCACTGATTTCGAAGAGATACGCAAGGCCCCCGGCAACTACCAGCAGCAGCGCGACAAGGTCCAGGCGCGAGATGCGGTCCCACGCTGTGCGGATGTTAGAAGCAGCGGTCACACGTAGCCTCAGACAGAAAGACTACTTTACCTTATCGATGCGCTTTGAGCCGAGTGCGCGCTGAGCGCTCCGAAGCGGCAGTTGGTCACGGCGAGGGTTATTTCGCGACCGCGCTGCGCACGCGGCTGTGATAGCGGCTATAGCTGAAATAAATAACGAGCCCGATGACCAGCCAGACGATCAGGCGCGCCCAGTTTATCCAGCCGAGCTTGTACATCATGTAGCCGTTAAAGAGGATGCCGAGAATCGGCACGACGGGCACCCATGGTGTGCGGAAGGGCCGCGGTTGCTGGGGATTGGTTCGGCGCAAGATCATGATAGCGATACATACCATGACGAAGGCAAGCAATGTGCCGATGTTGACCATTTTTCCGATGTCATCTATTGGCGTGATGCTGCCAACGATAGCGGCCAGTAAGCCGACCAAGACGGTGGTTTTGTAAGGCGTGCGGTATTTCTTGTGGACGGCGGCGAAAAATTTCTTAGGGAGCAAGCCGTCATTGGCCATGGCGTACAAGACGCGCGTCTGACCCAGCAACATGACGAGCATCACACTAGTGAGACCCGCTAGCGCACCGACTGTGATGACGTGGGAAGCTACGCTGAGCCCGCGATCCAGGAAGGCTTCAGCGATGGGGGCTTCGATGTTGACGTCTTGCCAGCGAACCATGCCGGTCAGGACGCCTGCGACGAGAATGTACAACACCGTGCAGATCAGCAGCGACGCCATAATGCCGATGGGCAAATCGCGCTGCGGATTCTTGCACTCCTGCGCGGTGGTGGAAACCGCGTCGAAGCCGATGTACGCAAAAAAGATGTAAGCGGCGCCGGCACCAATGCCGCCGGCGCCCATGGGGGCGAAGCTGTGCCAATCATGGCCCCAATTCCCAGGATTCACATAGTGAATGCCGAGGGCGATGACGAAGAGCACTACGCCGACCTTAATGGTCACGATAGTGGCGTTGAATCGCGCGCTTTCCTTGATGCCGATGACCAGGATGGCGGTGATGACAAGCGCGATGATGAAGGCCGGAAGGTTGAAGCCAATTTCATGGCCGAAAATCACAGGAGCATTGAGCAGAGCGTGAGCCTGCTGCACGAGCTGGGGCGACTGGCTGGCGATGATGGCGTCGACTTTGTCCAGGAACGCCTGGGTTCCGGGCTGCAAGGTGGCATCGGAAGCCTGCGCCATCTGCCGGGCGACAATTTTCGTAGCCGTGCCGAGGCCCGTCCAGTGATCGTAAGCGAGCCAAAGCGGCATTTTTATGTGGAAGATGTTCAGCAGCTCAATGAAGTGGTTGGACCAACCAGAGGAGACCGTGCTGGCGCCCATCGCGTATTCCAGCGTGAGGTCCCAGCCGATGATCCAGGCAAAAAATTCTCCAAGTGTTGCGTACGCATACGTATACGCGCTTCCGGCCAGCGGAATCATGGCCGCAAATTCAGCGTAGCAAAGTCCCGCGAACGCACAGCCCAGACCGGAGATTATGAAGGAGAGCATCAGCGCGGGGCCAGCGTAGTGCGCGCCGAGTCCAGAGAGCACGAAAATGCCAGCGCCGATGACCGCACCAACACCGAGAGCGGTGAGTTGACCAGCGCCTAGCGTGCGTTTCAGGCTGTGCTCGCCAGTTTCGCCGGCTTCCGAGAGCAGCATGTTCATCGGCTTCTTTACGAAAAGCCAGCTTCTCGGATCGCTGGCCCCGGTCGCATCGAGTTCGTTTGACCTTGTCGCCATGAGGAAAGCACCTCGCAGAGCGCGTCTTGCGCCCTCAAAATCCAATTTCAAGCTGCCGGTTTGGCTGCCGCAGAGCGGCGTGACCATAGCAAATACACCGGAACGCCGATGAGCACGATCACCAGACCCCGACCCGCGGTTTGAGTTTGGTACAGCAGCAACACAAACATGATAGCGGTCGCCGCCACTATATACACCAGCGGGATGAAAGGATACCCAGGCGCTTTGTACGGGCGCTCGGCATCTGGCCGCTTTTTGCGTAAGGCGAAGATTCCGGCAATGGTCAGGACGTAGAAGAGTAGAGCCGAGAACACGACGTAATCGAGTAAGTCGCTATATAGGTTCCCGTAGCTGACCGCACCAGTTCCGCTCACCCGGCGTGTACGCAGCAGAATCAGCACAGTGATCCAGATGCCTTGATAGATCAGTGCGCTGCCTGGCACGCCCTTCTCGTTCAGCCTGCCCGTCGACTTGAAGAAGAGCCCGTCGCGGGCCATGGCGTAGGAGACCCGGGCACCGGCCAAAATGAGCCCGTTGTTGCAGCCAAAAGTGGAAATGATGATTGCTACCGCCATGATGGCGGCGCCTGCAGGTCCAAAAACGGCGGCGAGCGCGGCGCTGGCGACTCGGTCGTCTGGGGCGTTCTGAATTTGCGCGAGCGGAAGCGTGCAGAGGTAGGCGAGATTGGCCAAGCAATACAAGGTAATCACTATTAATGTGCCAAAGGCCATCGAGAGTGCAACATCGCGCTTGGGGTTTTTCACTTCTGCGGCGGTGAAACCAATGTTGTTCCACGCATCGGCAGAAAAGAGAGACCCGACTTGCGCAACTCCGAAGGCTACAAACAATCCAAAGGCACCCGAGGCGGCAGTTACCGTCGGGACCAGGCCGTGCAGAAAGCCTGCACCAGGTTCGAGAGGTTGCGCTTCACGAATGGCCCAGAAGTGCCCGAAGTTATCTGAGATGGCCCCGGCGTTGCGCGCAATAAAAACGCATACAAAGATTAGGCCGAGCAGAGCGAGCGTCTTGGCACTAGTGAAGATATTCTGGATGAGCTTTCCGATGCGAACGCCCTGCGTATTTAGAAACGTGAGAAAGACAATCATCAATATCCCAACGAGTTGCTGCACGGACAGGCTTACGGCGTATTTCGAGGTCAGCGCGATTGGCGGGATGATCCAAGCCGTGGGCGAGATTGATGGAAACAGCACGCCAAGATAACGAGCGAAACCAACCGCTACGGCGGCAATGGTGCCGGTTTGAATCACCAGGAACAGTGTCCAGCCGTAAAGAAAGCCCCAAAGCGGCGAATATGCTTCCCGTAGATAGATATACTGGCCACCGGCTCGCGGGAACATCCCCGCCAATTCACCATACGAGATCGCCGCGAAGACTGTGAGGAGTCCCGTAAGAATCCAGGTCAGCAACAATCCACCCGGAGAGCCGGTCTGGCGTGAGATCCCGGCCGCGACGATGAAAATGCCGGAGCCGATCATCGAGCCCACGACAATCATGGTGCCGTCGAAAAGACCTATCGCTCGAACAAAGCCGGCTTCCTGGTTCGCGGCGACTGGCTGCTGGATGGTTTGCGTCGCGTCAGCCATTCGGTAATCCTTAAACGGCAGCGGCGCGATTCGCCGCGGCCAGCGTGTCCAAAAAACGCCGCGCTCGCTCGCCGGGCTTTGCCGCGCAGACGACGTCGCGAATCACGGCCACGCAGTCAGCACCAGCCTCAATGACCGACGCCACGCGCTCGAGCGTAATACCGCCGATGGCTACAATCGGCTTCTCGGTAAGATGGCGCACCTGACGGATCAACTCCAGTCCCACAACGGGATCCGGATTTGCTTTGGAAGTAGTGGCAAAAATCGGTCCGACAGCAATATAGTCCGCAGAAGTGGCAGCGGCTTGGCGAAACTGTTCCTGGTTATGTGTGGAAGTTCCGACCCACATATCGTCTCCCACGACGACGCGCGCCTGCTCCGGATCCAAATCCTCTTGCCCGACGTGCACACCCGCTGCCCCCGCGAGGACGGCGATATCGGGCCGGTCATTCACAACCAAAGAAGCTCCATAGGAGTTCAGGGAGGAGACGAGTTCGCGTGAGGTGGCCAGCACATCACGAGCCGAGGCCGTCTTATCGCGGTACTGCAGCAGCCGGACACCGGCGGCAGCAAGTTCCTGCGCGCAAGTATGTGGAGAATTGTTTAGCAACGTTGCGTCTAGTATCACATACAGCCTAGGCAGAACAAGACGCATAAAGCTATTTCCCGTTCGTTCCGAGCAACCGCTCGATGAAATGCGTATCGATTTTTCCAGCTCCGAAATCAGCATCGGCAAGGATGCGACGATGCAGCGGAATCGACGTCTTGATGCCTTCGATCACGAACATTTCCAGAGCGCGCTTCATACGCCCAACGGCTTCCGCGCGATCGCGGCCCTTGACGATCAGCTTCGCGATCATTGAATCGTAGTAGGGCGGGATCACAGCGTCCGCGTATGCAGCGGAATCCACGCGAACACCGGTACCTCCCGGAGCTTGAAAGGTTGTGATGCGCCCCGCCGAGGGAACGAACGTATCGGGATCTTCGGCATTGATCCGGCATTCGATAGCGTGGCCCGAGAAATGCATTTCCCCAACCGCATCCTCAAGCCGTTCCCCTGCCGCGATGCGAATCTGCGCTTTGATGAGGTCCACGCCGGTAACTAGTTCCGTGACCGGATGCTCGACTTGGATGCGCGTATTCATCTCGATGAAATAGAGCGAACCATCCTGGTCCATCAGGAATTCAACGGTACCAGCATTGGTATAGCCGATTTTTTCCAGCGCACGGACGACTTTCGTGCCTAGTTCTTTGCGCCGCTTGGCGTCCATGCCCGGAGACGGCGACTCCTCAATCAGCTTCTGGTGACGCCGCTGAATGCTGCATTCGCGCTCGCCAAGATGAATAATCTTGCCGTGCTGATCACCGAGAACCTGAAACTCGATGTGCCGCGGATGCTCCAAAAAGCGCTCCGCGTAGACATCCGGATTTCCAAACGCCTGCTGCGCCTCGCTGCGAGCCGTCTGAAAGGCGGAAAGCAATTCACCCTGATTGCGCACAACCCGCATGCCGCGCCCGCCACCACCGGCTACCGCTTTAAGAATTAACGGATAGCCTATCCGCGCAGCCTCCTTCCCAAGCTGCTCTTCGCCTTGTATAATCCCATCGCTTCCGGGAATAGTAGGCAACCCGGCGGCTTTCACTTCCCTGCGCGCGCGGTCCTTCTCGCCCATCATCTCGATGACTTCGGCGGTCGGCCCAATGAAAGTGATTTCGGAAGCCTCGCACACCTTGGCGAAATTGGCATTCTCCGAAAGAAAACCATAGCCAGGGTGAATGGCGTCTACGTTGGTGATTTCCGCGGCGCTAATCACTTGCGGGATATTCAGGTAGCTTTCACTGCTGCGCGGCGGCCCGATGCAAACCGCTTCATCGGCAAATCGAACATGGAGGGAATTGCGGTCCGCCTCGGAGTAAACCGCGACAGTGGAAATACCAAGCTCTTTGCACGCGCAGATGACCCGAAGCGCGATTTCCCCGCGATTAGCAACTAGAATTTTTTGGAACATATCGATGGGGCCGGCTATTTCTTCCGGCGAGGGTGGATGCCGAAGAGCGGCTGGCCATATTCGACGGGCTGCCCGTTCTCCACGAAGATACGCAGTACCTCGCCGCTCATGTCCGATTCAATCTCGTTCATAAGTTTCATAGCTTCCACGATGCACAATGTTTGCCCCGTCTCCACATACGCGCCGACTTTCACAAACGCCTCCGATCCGGGACTCGGCGATTCGTAATACGTGCCTACAATCGGCGACTTGACCAGGTGCAGTTCCTCAGTGGAACGGGTTTCGGCCGTAGGAACGGGTGCAGCGGGTGCGGGTGCCAGTTGAGCTTGCGCTGCGCCGGGGATGATGATTTCTGGCGCCATCAACTGTCGAACACCCACAGCGGCATTAACCGAAGGCTTCTTCAGGCGAATCTTGAGGTCGCCACGCGAATACTCGAACTCTTCGAGGTTGTGCTCGGTCATGAAATTCAGCAGGTGCTCGATATGCTCGATTTCGGAGCCAGCAAACTGCGAATTGGCGCTTGGTTTTGAGGGCTTTTTCGGTTTCATGCCTGTTCAAATCTCGATAAGATCCCGCGGGACACGGGTGAGCACTTCTGTTCGCCCAGCATGCACAGCGACGTCATCTTCAATGCGGATTCCCCCGACGCCTGGGACGTAAACTCCGGGTTCAATGGTAATCACATTCCCTGGAACCAAGACGTGCTTCTGTCCGCGCGCCACTCGGGGATCCTCGTGAACTTCCAGGCCGAGCCCGTGTCCGGTGCTGTGCACGAAATACCGGTCAAGCCGATAATGCGCCAGAACGCCCCGGGCGGCGGCATCGACCTCCCCACAGGTCACGCCAGCCTGCGCCGCAGCCACTGCGGCCGCCTGCGCATCCTGAACTGCCCTATACCATTGCCGCACGCGCGCCGGAGCGCGTCCAACGAAGACAGTCCGCGTAATATCGCTGCAATAGTGGGCGAGTATAACACCCAGGTCCAGTACGACCAATTCATTTTTGCCCAGCCGCTTGTCCGTCGGACGCGCATGCGGATGCGCAGAACGCGCCCCGAATGCGACGATCGTCTCGAATGCCGGCCCCGAAGCTCCGCGGCTTCGCATCTGATACTCAATCTCAGCTGCCACTTCGATTTCGCGCACGCCGGGTTTCAGCAGCTTGAATGCTGCGGCGACAACGTCACCGGCGAGCACCGCGGCCTTGCGCATCTGCGCGATTTCCGTCGGTTCCTTTCGCTGGCGCAGCGAGCCAATCTCGCCGCTCAACGCGGTCAACCGCACACGCGATCCCGAGGCACGGCGCAGTGTACGAAATTGCTCCACGGTGATTCGATTGGCATCGAATCCGATCTTTCCGCGCGCGCGGCTCCTTAGCAACTGCCCGACGCTAGCCATCAACGATGCTTCCTGTTTCACCACCCGAATCCCAGAGGTCTCTTCCTTTGCCTGGACCATGAACCGTCCATCCGTGATCAGAGCGGAGTCGGCTCGCGAAATGAGCAAGGCGCCAGCTTCCCCGGTGAAACCCGCCAGATAGTACCAATCAGCCGGGTTCATGCAGAGGACGCCCGATAGCCCCCGTGCGGCGAGTTGCGCTTGCAACGCTCGCCTTCTTTGCGCAAATGGTGCGTTCATAAAAAGTTCGAGGAGACCGCAGTCTCCTCGAATGCCACTCTATTAAGGATTGTAGCTCTACTACGCTGTCCAACGTTATCCGGGGATAATCCTCGGGGTGAGGAAGAACAACAATTCCTGTGAACTGATGATCACGTTGTTGCGCTTGAAAAGATGGCCGATAAGCGGGAGGCTTCCGAGCAGCGGAACCTCGGTAGTAGTGACGTTCTGGTTGGAGACAATGATCCCTCCAACCACCACGGTGCCACCATCCGCCACAAGAATCTTCGTCTCTTCGGACTGAGTATCCAATGCCGGAACTCCCTGAATGCGCGGGATGCCCGGATCGATTGTTGTGTTCTCCACCAAAACGTCCATGAAGACGGTGCCTTCCGCGGTAATCTGCGGTGTCACCTCCAATTTCAGCACAGCGTCGATGAATTGGACAGAAATCGTATTGTTGATCGTCGTCTGGATTGGGACTTTTTGTCCCTGCTTGATGACCGCTTTCTCGTTGTTCTGAGTCACGACACGCGGCTTGGAAAGCAGCTTGCCGACGCCCTTCGTTTCCGCGGCGGTAATGAAGAAGTCCACAGCAAAATTGGGCGAACGGTGGCCTAGGAAGAGTCCGCTTGTGGGGGCGGCGGCTCCTAGGTTCACATTGAAAGGCAGCGGAGCGCCAGTGCCACCGGTGCTGATGAAGGGAGGCGGTAGCGGAGACACTGTCACGGGACTTGTTCCTACATCCGGAACTCCAGCGATCACGCTGCGCCCGCCCGTACTTGTTCCAGCAAAGCCGAGCTGCACACCGATATCTTGGGCGAAGGAGCGGCTAGCGGAAACCACGCGCGCCTCGATTTCCACCTGCTGCGACTTGCGATCCAACTGACGGATTAAATTGTCGACAATCGGGATCACCGAGGGAATATCGCGAATAATGAGCTGATTCGAACGATCGTCGGACAGAATATCGCCGCGCTGCGACAAAAACTTTTTCAGCGTATCTTTCATTTTGTCGGCTTTACCGTAGCTCAGCACACGGGTTACCGTAACCGGCGCTACCGCTTCGGCTTGTGCTTTTTCCAGATCTCGCTGCGATTCCGCTTCTCGTTTCATTGTGTCGCGGGTCGCGATACGCAGGACGTTTCCGCTGAGTTGCTTGTCGAGACCGTTGTTCTGAAGCACGATGTCGAGCGCCTGATCCCATGGGACCTCATCGAGCACGATTGTCAGGCTTCCTTTCACCGCTGGATCAAGCACCACGTTCAGTCCGCTAATTTCGTGAATCAGGCGGAAGAAATCTTTCAGATCCACGTCCTTCAAGTTCACCGAGATGGGCTCGCCAGTGTACCTTCCAGTCGCCGCTACCTGCGAGTTTGCTACTGTCGCCGCAGCATTACCGGATTGCTGCTGCGCGGCCTGTTGAGGTGTCGGGCGAGCAGGCTCTGTCCTCCCGCCAAACGATGCCAGAACGACTGAGGGCTGGGTCAGTTCGCCGGGCAGCGCGAAACGAGGAGCTGAAATCCTGCGAAGCTTTGGAGAGGAAACCACCGAGCTGCGCGGTCCGGGAACGTCGAAACGAAATGCCGGCCGTTCCACGGGGATTTTCTCTGACGCCGCCTTCAAGATCGGCGTGGAAGCCGCGGGAGTCTGCGCCTCGGTGGCAAAGGACACCACAACTGAGACGCCGTCGCGAGAAATCTGGTACGGGCTCGCCGCGGTGAGGTCGATCACAACTCGCGCTACGTCTGGCCGGAACTGTCCCAGGCGGACGCCACGAACTGGAGCGGAAACTCCGGGAATCACCGTCTTTTGCACGGCCAGCTTTGCGTCGCTGAAATCAAGCACGAGGCGATCGGGATTTTGTACGCGCGCTGCGTGGACCGCGAGCGGTCCTGCGCCTGCAACGCGCACGGTGGCACGCTGCGCGGCTTGCGTGATCGCCACGCTTGAGATTACGGTTGCCGTCGCGCTGGCGGCGGGCTCCTGCGTTTGAGCGTCGGACGGGCTGGTCGCCAGTGCCACGCTCGCAAATATCAGGCAGCCAATTCGAATGGCCGGCCAATTCGTCGTCATTGCTGTTCTCCTGCACTGGCGTAAATTCGTTTGTTCACTTGGCGCTCGACGGGCTTTCCGAAAGCGTCCTTCCCGACTTCATGGAAAGACACTCCATCCATAGCGATCTTTTCAACGCGTCCATCAAATAACTGGTCGCCGTCCCGGAGAAAATAGGTCCGGGATTGCGGGTTGGAAACTACGGCAATCATCCCACTGGGAGCGCGCACAACTCCGTCGAGCCGGAGCGTGCTAACCTGCAGGCCGGCTTTGCCGGCCGGAAGCGGGCCCGCAGAGGCGCCAGCGTGCTCATGTCCGACCAACGATTCGAAAGGATCGCGCTTAGCAACTTTAGGCTCTTTGTCTACGCCCGCTGAACCCCCGGCGGACACTGCGGGTTTTGTGGTTCTGGGGCTCGATTTCTTTGCCGTTTGCCTCGGCGTTTTCTTGGGTCCCGGCGTAACGGGTTTTGCCGCTTGCGTCGCCGGCTTCACCGCTGTCGCGGGCGATGCGGGCTTCGCGTCGGGCGCCGCTGACTTTTTCGTAGAAGCCGCTGGTTTAATTTGCCCAGCAGAAGCGGGCGCAGGCGCCGGCTTCTCTGGCGTTTTCGCAACCGGCTTTGCGGCTTGCGGCGCAGGCTTTGTGGCCGCAGGCGTCGCGGGATTTGCACCCGTGCCGCTCGCGGGCTTTGCCTGTGCATACAGGCCTGGCACGACCGCCGCCAGCGTAATCCCGAGTATGAGAGTCTTCACAAAACGCATATGTCGCTCATTCCCGTTCAGGGTTTCCCCGCCGGTTTCGCCGCGCCTGTTGAAGGTGCGCCGGCGTCACTCGGCTTGGTAAAGAACGTCGTAGCTGTGAAAATTCCAGAAACCGTCGTGCCCGGACGAACGGCGTACTTTGCGCCTTTGCTATTCGCAGGATCGGCGAAGCTTAGGTCACCGACGTTGATGATGCGAGATAGCCGGCCCAATCGGCCAAAAAAGTCCAGAATGTTGAAGTAGGGGCCGTCGGCCTGCACTTCAAAGGGCATCTCGTAGTGATATTCCTTGGTCACAATCGCCTGCGACGTCAAGCGCCGCAACTGTACGTTCGACGCGGCCGCGGCTCCCTGCACCAAGCGGATAAACTCGTCCGTTTCTTTCTCTTCCGGCACGATCGTCTTGAGCGTATCCAGCTGCTTGTTCAGCGCGTCCATCTGCGATTTTAATTCGCTGTAACGCTGCCTGTAGACTTGTAATTGGGTAACTTCCTGATTGAGCTGCGCGCGTTCCCGCACCGCCTTGTCCACCTCGTCGCGCTCCTGCGCTACCGGCGAACCCGGCACATAAACTCCTACGACCACTAAAACCACAGTAATCGCCAGGGCCAACAGGACCTGCATGATCAACGACATGTCGCGTAGTGGATTGGCCATGGCTCTTTACCCTTTCTTCGCCGGAGCCGCGGCCGTTGCCGGAACTCCCACAGTTTTCGGTTGCTGCGGACGCGGTGCGATCGGCGCAATCTGTGGCGGGCTGATTTCCGCCGTCATTTGAAACAAAAATGTCTGTATCCCTGAGGTCTTTTCGTCCTGCTTTGTTTCCTTGATTTCCACCTTCTGGAAATAGCCTGAGCGCTTCAACGCAGTGATAAAATTGGCCACTGAATTCACCGAGGCGGCGGCACCTTCCATGGCCAGATTGTTCCCTTTGCGGGTCATTGTGATCAGCCAAAGGTTTTCGGTCCGCGATACTGTGCTCGCGATTTCATCCAGTAATTCCTGCGCGCCCGTGCGATCGCGCTGCAACTGCTCGATGGTCTGCACCCGCTGAGTTAAAATCTTCTTCTGCGCTTCAAACGTGTCGACTTGCTGCTTGATCTGCTCCAGATCGGCTTTCTGCGCTTGCAATTGCTTAATCCGGGCGTTTTCGTCATTCAACTGTTTCTGCCAGGAGAGATACAGCAGAAACAACGCCAGCACACCTAACGCCGCTCCCGCTCCCACAAAAACCAGCGGAAGCGCCGCCCCGGTGTCCACAGGGCGTCTTGCGGCCCTGGGTCGCGTTTGTCCGAGAAGATTTATGCGAATCATGGCTAGTCAAAGCTCCTAAGTGCCAGGCCCACCGCTATTGCAAGGCGAGGGCCCATTTCGCGAATCTGATCCTCACTGTGCTTCGCGGAATTCACTAGCACTTTCCGGAAGGGATTCAATTCCTCGACCGGCATTGCGAATTCCTCACGCAACAGGTCCACCAGGCCAGGAACGCGGGCCGTTCCACCTGCCACGACTATCCGCTGGATGTTTTCGCCGCTCGCCGTAGCCCGGAAAAAGTCGAATGTCTTCTGGATTTCCAGCGTCAAAATATCGGAGACGCTTCGCAGGATCTGCTGCTTCTGCTCATCCGTAACGCTTGGAAGCGAATCACCCTTTTTCAGCCGCTCCGCATCCTCGAAGCTCAAGTCCAATTCCTTCTGCAGCGCGTCCGTGTACTGATTGCCTCCAACGCTCACATCGCGGGTAAACAGCGGCACTCCGCCCCGCACGATATTAATATTCATTACGCTGGCTCCAACGTTCAGCAGGGCTACCGTTTGTCCGGCGTCAGGATCGTAGTTCACTTCAAAACAGTTCTGCAGGCCAAATGCGTCGATGTCCACCACCACTGGCGTTTTGCCGGCTTGCGCCAGTACGTTCGTGTGGTTCAGAATCTTGTCCTTTTTTACCGCTACCAGCAGAACGTCCATCTGCGAATCCATCGACTCCAACAACTGATAGCTCAAATTCACGTCTGCGATATCGAATGGAATGTGCTGGCTGGCTTCCGAAGGAATGCGATCGTATAGCTCGTCCTCCGTCATCAACGGGAGCGGCACGCGCTTTACGATTACCGAGTGTCCTGAAACGGATGTCGCCACATTTTTGGTCTTAATCCGCTGAGCGTCGAAAATCTTGCTGATGGCATTGGCCACCTGCGGCGCGTCCATGATCGCGCCATCCACCACCGTATCCTGCGCCAAATTCTCGGTGCCAAAGCTCACCAGTTCATATCCAGCCTTGGTGGCCTTCAGCTCCACGGCCTTGATCGAACTGGACCCAATGTCCAATCCAACCAACTGCCTGCTCTTTCCGCCGAATAACGACATAACGCGGCCTCTTTCTCCAACCCCTCGCGAAACTACCGGTGCCTTTGCACCTGGCTCATTTTGCGTTCCATCCAGCGGTCCAGGATGGTCTTCCTGAGTTTCCAACGGTTGCCGAGCTTGAATGCGGGAATCTCGCCTTCAGTGATGTAACGGTACAGCGTATCCGGGGAGATTCCCAGATACTGCGACGCTTGCCGCACGTTCATCACTTCGCGCGATTCACTCACGAGGAACACTACCCCTGGCGCACTAAGACACACGCCGCTGAAACCCGACCGCTGGTGCACCCCAGTTGACGCTGCCGAACCTTTGGGGCACTCCCCGTGACAGAGTTATGACATTGCGCTGAACCGACCGTCAAGGGTTTCTAGCCGCAGTGGTTCTAAGAATAGGGGGTTATTTCAGGCAATCAATGGGTATTCTAGGGTGGTAATGCCAGTACTGGGGTACTGGGCGGACAAAACTACTATTAGTTGTGCTTTCCTCCATAGTCGACCTGTCCACTGGGACGGGGTTATCCTTTGTATTCACACCGATCAACACCCTGCCTCCGCGAGGCTTGCCCATCCTACTCACAGTCCCAGCGACTTCCAAATGGCATCAATTTTTGCCTTCGTGAGCGCGTCCATACGGATTTCATCCGGCCACGGACGCGTAAATCCCTCGGAAGCCCACTTGCGCGTTGCATCGACTCCCATTTTCGAGCCGTAGTCCTGCATCCGGGCCGCATGATCCAGCGTGTCCATTGGCCCAAATACAAACTGGACGTCGCGCTCCGGGTCCACCGCGCACAATGTCTTCCATACCACCTCCCCGTAGTTATGAATGTCCACGTCATGATCCACCACCACGATCACTTTCGTGAACATGGCCTGCCCCAGTGACCAAATCGCGTTCATGATTTTTCGCGCGTGTCCCGGATACGACTTACGGATCGCCACAATCATCAAATTGTGAAAGATTCCCTCCGCTGGCATTGCCACATCCGCAATCTCCGGATATTGCATCTTCATGACTGGCAAAAACACGCGCTCTACCGCGTAGCCCATGTAAAAGTCTTCCTGAGGTGGCGGTCCCACCACTGTCGTCAGGTAAATCGGCTCCTTCTTATGCGTCACGCACTCCACATGAAACACGGGAAACTCGCCCTCCAGCGAATAAAATCCGGTGTGATCGCCGAATGGCCCCTCCGTGCGCATTTCATTGAGATTTACATATCCTTCTAAAACGATTTCCGCGTTCGCCGGCACCTCAAGATCATTCGTCTCGCAGGGAACCATCTCTACCGGGTCGCGCCGCAAAAATCCCGCAAACATCATTTCGTCTAAATCCGGCGGAATTGGCAGCATTCCTGCGAGGGCCGTGGCAGGGTCCGCGCCAATCGCGACCGCCACCGGTATTCGCCCTTCCGGATTCGCCGCCCGTGCCCGACGAAAATGCTCCGCTCCATGTTTTTGTGTCTGCCAATGCATTCCCGTAGTGCGCTCGTCATACACCTGCATCCGATACATGCCAACATTCCGCTTTCCCGTTTCCGGATTGCGCGTGAACACAAGCGGAAAGGTAATGAACGGTCCGCCATCCTGCGGCCAACATTTCAAAATTGGAAAATCAAACAGGTTCACATCGTTCCCGTGACGCCGCACATCCTTGCAGTCGCCTGTCTTGACTGTCTTCGGAAAAAAAGACCCCAACTCAGCCAGCTTCGGCAGCATTTTGATTTTGTCGAACAGTCCCGCCGGCGACTGCATGTCGAGAAATCCTCGAATTCGTGCCGCGACTTCATCCAGCTCGCTTACCTCAAATGCCAAACACATCCGCCGCACGCTCCCAAACGTGTTCACCAGCAGCGGCACCCGCGACCCGCGAGGCTTCTCAAACAGCAGCGCGTAATTCCCTTCGTGTGGAACCGCCATTCCTGGCTGACCGCTTTGCCCTCGCAATCCTCGTTCGCCACCAAGTCCGTGTCCCGCACCGCGTCCGACGCGCTGCACAATCTCAGTAATCTCCAGATTCGGATCCACCTCCGTCCGAACGCGCTTCAGCTCCCCTTCCTTCTCCAGCTTCCGCACAAAATCCCGCAAGTCCCGATACGCCAATTCTTCCTCCCACACCCCTCGCAACCGCAGCGCGTTAGAACCGCAAACTCTAGCACGAACCCGGCCCAATCAATCCGCGATCTGCTTCATTCCGCCTGGACCACACCTAACTAATGGCGTCGTGCATCAAAGGGTCCTGCTATCAGTGGAAGGAAATAGCCAATGCCAAAAATGAAGATTGCTGTAGTCCCCAAACCCGGCGCAGACTTTGAGCTTCAAGAACGCGAAATCCCGCAGCCCGGTCCCGGCCAGGTCCGTATTCGCGTGCAGGCGTGCGGCATCTGCTGGAGCGACCAACTGGTCAAGAACGGCCTCTGGCCCGGCTTGTCCTACCCGCGCGCTCCTGGCCACGAAGTTGCCGGAGTTATAGCCGATCTCGGTCCTGGCGTCTCTTCATGGAAGCAAGGTCAGCGAGTCGGCGTGGGCTGGCACGGTGGACACGACAACACCTGCCTATATTGCCGCCGCGGCGATTATGGCAATTGCGCGCAATCGAAGATCACTGGCTTTACTTACGACGGCGGCTATGCCGAGTATATGATTGCGCCGGTCGAAGCTCTCGCGCAGATGCCGGACTCCCTCGATGCTGCAGAAGCAGCCCCGCTTCTCTGCGCGGGCATCACCACCTACAATTCCCTGCGGCACAGCGGCGCCGTGCCGGGCGACCTTGTCGCCGTGCAAGGCATCGGAGGCCTCGGCCACCTCGGCGTTCAGTTCGCCAGCAAATTTGGCTATCGCCCCGTCGCGATCTCCCGTGGCAAGGAAGCCGAACCGCTCGCGCGAAAGCTCGGCGCCCAACTTTACATTGACAGTACCGCCACAAACGCGGCCGCCGAGCTCCAAAAACTCGGTGGCGCTCAGGTAATTCTGGCAACAGCTCCCAGCGGCAAAGCGATGACCGAATTGCTTCCCGCCCTCGCTCCAAGAGATACGCTGCTGGTAATCGGCGCGGGCCCCGATCCTATCGAGGTGTCAACTCACCTCATGATCCAAGGCAGTAAACGCATCCAGGGCTGGGCTTCCGGCGTCCCCACCGATTCCGAGGACACGCTGCGCTTTGCGGAACTAACCGGCGTCCGCCCCATGATAGAGAAATTTCCGCTCAGTCAGGTCAATCAGGCCTATGCCCGGATGACCAGTGGTAAAGCTCAATTCCGCGTCGTCATCACGATGTAAGCCATCGAACTTAGACGAAAACTTCTTTTCACAAGGGCGCGCGTTCAGGATTACGTTTTCCACATCGTGCAAGGGAAGAAATGTCACCTGCATCCGTGGATTTGTCGGTTCTGGCGGAATGTCTCCGTAGTTCCCTTCAGCCGAGAGACAATCATGCATACCAGTTCTGTTCGCTCTTTGGCGTTCATCAAACCACAAGGGTTAAAACTTTACAATTAACCGTCGGAAAACCCTTGACAGCTAACGCCGTAGTTAGACTAGAGTCGTAGAGCCCTAGCCTCAAGGCCCCTCTAACCCGAAAACCAGGATTTGTATGTCTGTTTCCCGCTCTACTATTAATCTGATTATTGCGGACAAGAGCCGCATGGGTTGTCAGCTTATGGCCACAGCGCTTCGGCGCAGCCGCTATGGACTGACGGTACTTGATAGCGTCCTGGAGTCTTCTGATGCGCTTCGCGCCCTTAAGGAAAATAGGGCGGACGTCGCGGTCATCAGCGCGCACCTCAAAGACGGACCCAGCGCGGGTTTCGACTTAACACGTGAAATCCGCGTTCGTTACCCGGCCACCGACGTTGTGATCTTGTTGGATTCGGTTGAGTCTCCCGCGGTAGTCGAGGCTTTCAGGGCCGGAGCCACAGGCATTCTTTCAAGAGACGATCCCTTCCAGGTTCTTTGCAAGTGCATCTACGTGGTCAGCCAGGGGCAGGTTTGGGCCGGTAGCAGGGATTTACGCCTTGCATTGGAAGCGCTACGCCAGAGTAGCTGCTCACAAAGTAGGTCATCTTCCCCCTCTACCAGAAGTGCCAAACCCCAAAATGCGCTGACAAGCAGAGAAGAAAGCCTGGTGGATCTCGTAGCCGAGGGAATGACCAACCGCGATATCTCACGTCACTTGCAACTGAGTGAGCATACCGTTCGAAATTATCTATTTCGCATTTTCAACAAATTGGGAACTTCGACCCGACTGGAATTAGCCCTATATGTACTCCATCGAAGAAAAACTGGTCAGCTCCAAACAGACTCGACATCGGAATCTTTGCCTTCCGATGCCTCTGAAGAGAAGTTGCCGCAGGTCCGTTGAGCGGCAAACACCACGGCCTTCTATGCGTCCGGGAGGCCTTCTTTTTATGAAATGGATCAAAGCCGCCTCTCTCGTCTTGCTAAACGCCAGCACGCAAAATGCTTGTCACACAAAGCAATCTTCAGTGGCATTGTGAGATAAGCAGCGCAGGAGCTTTAACCCAAAGATTGCACCGATCTTAACGCTGCGCGCTAAACGGAGAGCCCTCGCGTCCGCGATGTCCTTACATTGACGGATGCTTGAGAATCTCTGCCAACGCATGCAGCCGTGCCGAGTCAACGGGGCTCTTCGCCGTGGTGGCGCTCTGTTCCAATGACGGTGCCATGCCCTTCAACTTTGCCAGCTTGCCCTTGTTCATATGCGAACTCTCGGCTTTTTGGATCGCCTTCTGGAGATTTGCGATTTGTTCTGCCGGTAAAGCTTGCGATCGGGACAACTGGTCTACGTACGCCTTCGCTACCACCAAATGTGCAGGCCACTCGATCTTTTGCTGGTTCTGCACGTTCAGCTCAGTCACTCTGACTGCCTTCGCCGCGTCAATTTCGTTCTGGCTCAGAAACTTGCTCGGCGTCAGTTCGAAGACGTCCAGGCCGCGCGCAATCTCCGAACCATAGATGTAGCCGTTGTACCAATATGCGGACCACTCGCCGCCCAGCACGAGCATCTTCGGGTCAATCGGCCCGCGGTCGAAGTAGGCAATCTCAAACGGTTGCGCCGGGTCAGTGAAGTCCATCACGGAGACGCCGCCCTGATACCAGGCCTGCACTTCGATATCGCGCCCCGGAACCGGAATTAGTGAGCCGTTGTGCGCGACACAGTTCTCACTGTCGGTCTGCGCAGCCGGCAGTTTGTAATAGGTGGCGAAGCTCAGCTTGTCGTCCTTCAGACGGAAAATCGCATCCGCGCCCCACTTGTTCGGGTCATTCGCACGGCACCGCGCTCCCAAGCCCCCGCCCCATTCGTCGGTGAAAACGACTTTGCTCCCGTCATTCGAGAACGACGCCGAGTGCCAATACGAATAGTTCGGATCGTTCACCGCATCCAGCCGCTTCGGATGTACCGGGTCCTTGATGTCGAGCACAATTCCGTTTCCGGAGCACGCGCCCGCCGCTAACCCAATTGCCGAGTAGACCGTGATGTCGTGGCACTGGTCTGTATCCTCCGGCTTCTCCTCCTTCCCCTTCTTGCCATGAGTGCCGCCGTTGCTCAGGCCGTTCATCGCGCCCGTCCGCGCGTCCATAAATACTCGAGGGCTGGAAACCACTTTCGCATCCTGCGGGGCAGCTACAGGAACCTTGATCACATCGATGCGAAACAGCGCCGTGTTCGGATCTTTGTCCGGTTTTTCACCTGAACATCCCGCCAGTTCTTCTGGTTGGCGCACAAACGATGTGCCTGACACGTAGATATAAACGTTCTCCTTGTCGTTCGGATCCAGCACCAGAGTATGCGTATGCGATCCGCGGCACGTCTGCACCGCCGCCACTTGCTTCGGATTCTTGATGTCTGAAATGTCGAAAATCCTTACACCGCGGAAGCGCTCTTTTTGCGCGGCCGGAATGCGGCGTTTTTTTCCTTTTCCCTTTTCTTCGCCAGCGGGCGGCGGAGGCTCCGGAGGAAATCCCTCGACTCCGCAATCCAGACGTCCGTTCGGCATCTCTACCGACATGAACAACAGATTTTTGTAGACCGACACATCGCCCTGCCCGCCCGGGCACACCAGCGAAGTCAGCAACCTGGCGTTCGCAGGACTGGAGATGTCATAGATATTTACGCCATAAAAATTTCCCTGGAACAAATGAGTACCTTGAAATGCAAAGTCGGAGTTCGCAAAAGCAAGCTGCGCGATTACCAAGTGCATTGGCTTAGGCAGCTTTGAAATGTTACTCATGCCAAGCTGGCTGATTGTCTTCTGCACCTTCGGATCATCGGGATCAGTAGCCCCCAGTTGAAATGCGTCCGGCTTCTTCAGCAGCAGGAGGTGCTTGATGCCCATCGACGTTTCACCCGCGTCATACAGCCCTGGTGTCAGCTTGGCGCGCGGATCGTTCGCGTCCGAGCCAGCCATTCCTGCTGGTAGCGCGGGAGCCGGCTCCGGCGCGAACGGATTCTTGTCCTCGTCATCTTTGTCGCTGTCATTTTTGTCCTTGTCATCCTTATCCGCATCCGCGTGATCCTGCGAGGGTGTTGGAGTTGCGGGCGTCTGCGTCGCTGGTGGCGTGGCAGGC
>Ga0210410_10000256_pt1 | contig 68821 bp, 59 predicted proteins | sample IncBWC4MmetaG_FD_161058 | JGI IMG/M metagenome (GOLD analysis project Ga0210410, IMG submission 161058) | Forest soil microbial communities from Barre Woods Harvard Forest LTER site, Petersham, Massachusetts, United States - Inc-BW-C-4-M | ecosystem: Environmental > Terrestrial > Soil >... | reverse complement strand
CGGAAAGTTCTTTTACACCACCGGCAGCACGGCACTGACAGGCCTCTCGGTGTACGCGCTCAATTCCGCGAGCGGCGCGCTCACCCCGGTTGCGGGATCGCCCTTTCTGACTCCCTTAGGCAATCCGCTTTACAACCTCCTCGTGAGCCCGGCGGCTGAAACTATCTATGCGACATTGCCGAGCAATAATGCCGTCTTGGGATTCAACATCAATCTCACGAGCGGTGCGCCCACCGCGGTTACGGGATCTCCCTTTTCCACGGCCGACCTGAATCTGGATACGTTTCTTGGCATGGACCCTGCCGGAAAGTTTCTGTATACCTGCAACGAGGGCAACGGCACGATATCTGCATTTACTGCGAACTCGGCCAGCGGCGTCTTGACCTCGATCGCAGGCTCTCCGTTTGGCTTCACCAACTGCTCAACAACAGTGGCTGTCGACCCCTCCGGTAGCTACCTGTATGCGGCGAATCCGGGAGGGAACGCCATCACCGGCTTCAGCATCGACGCCGCCACAGGTTCACTGAACATGCTCAGTGCATCTCCTTTCCCGGCAACCGATGCGACCCTGATTACCATTGTCGCCTACCAGTAGGCCCGCCGGCGTCGCGGCAGCCCATCTCGCCCAGTTTCCTGATGGCCCCCACAGGAAATTTTCCCTGCTTCTCCCATTCCTTGACGAACGGGCGCACCACCGCCTCCATGAATTGGCGGACGGTATCGCGTATCAGTTTTTGGTGGTCGTTAAGCGAAAAATCCATCGTCTCGTTGTACGCGAGGTACGCACGATGCTTAGCACAAGCAGCCGAGAAGCGGAAAGCAGGCGAGCACCGTGTGAGACAGGTTGACTTCGGTGGGCGGGGTTTGTGCACGACAGCCCCTCTTGCTTGTGATTTTGTCGCAAATGTCCAGAAATATAGTTACTTTAAATTGGTCATCTCGACGGCCACTTCGCACTATTCGTAACGTAACGCCTCTAGCGGGTCGACTTTCGCGGCACGCCGCACAGGTACCCAGCATGCCAGCAGCGCTACTCCCACAAACAACGTTCCCACAACAATCAACGTCATCGGATCGCCAGGCTGCACATCAAAGAGAAAAGTCCTCAGGGCACGCGACAAAACAATCGCCAGCGCCACTCCTGCAAGTACACCGCTCGCAATCAATCGAAACCCCTCGCCGAAGATCAGGTTCCGAATGTCCTTTTGTTCAGCACCAACCGCGCTGCGGATTGCCAGCTCACGTCGCCGCGAGGCTACCGAAAGCGAAAGTACGCTGTAAATTCCGACCAGCGTCAGCACGCTGCCCACAACTGAAAACCCAACGAGCAACTGCATCGCAAAGGTTCTTGATGCCAGCGAATCATCGCGAATCTGTTCCAAAGTCCTCGGGTTTTCGATGGCGGCGGTTGGATCGACGGCGCGCAACTCGCGTTCCACCGAAACTAGGACGGCGCGTGGGTCCGCCGTCGTGCGGATCACGAGATGCTTCGAAAACGCAGTCGCCTCCCACAACGATAGATAAACCTCAGGCGCCGCCGCCTGAGTCAGATCATCCGTTCGAACATTCGAGACCTCGCCAACGATTTCCGTAGCTGGCTTGTCGCGCACGTCCAGCCAAATCTTCCGTCCGATTGCATTGGCGTTCGGAAAGTAGCGATCCGCAAACGCCTGGTTGACGATCGCTACGTTTATCGTCTTGCCCTCATCGCTCGAACGAAACTCCCGTCCCCCGAGCATTCCTACGCCCATGAGCTTGAAATAGTCCTCCGTGACAGCGCGCAGCGGTAGCGCCGTCTTCTCGCTCTCTTTGGTTGCTGGAGGCTGCCCTTCGATTTCCATTGTCGCCGGCCAATTGTTGCCGGTAAGCGGCACTCCCCACGCGAAAGCTGCGTATTGCACGCCGGGAATCGCCGAAACCCGTTCCAGAGCGTGGCGGTGAAAACTGGCCCACTCTGAAAAGTTCCGCACTTCCGTAACACTCATAGTCAAGATGTGTCCCGTGTTGTAGCCCGACGGGACTTTCGCAATATTGATCATCGTCCGAATCAGCAGCCCGGCACCTACAAGCAGAGCCAGGGTCAGCGCCGTTTGCGCCATCGTGACTCCGCGCAGAAGCCGTCGTTCCCCAAGTCCTGCCGTTCCTTTGGGCCCAGCGTTCTTCAGTACTTCCATTGGATCTAGCCGAAACGCCCGCGCCGCCGGGAAAACTCCCGCAAACATCGATGCCGCTACCGCCGCACCCAATCCCCATACCAACACGGCCCATCCGGCCGTTACGTCTTCGAGCCGCGGAATTGCATGTCCTGCGATTACCTTGAACACCTTCACCGCGCCAAACGCCAGCCCTACTCCGAATACCCCACCCAGCAGCGCCAGAAGCAGGCTCTCAGCCGAAACCTGCCGCAAAAGCGCCATGCGTCCCATACCCATCGCGCTCCGCACCGCGTATTCCTGCTGCCGCTGCAATCCCCGCACTAGCAGTAAAGCCGCGGCGTTACCGCAGCCGATCAACAGCACGAGCGCAGCCGCGCCCAGCAGCGGCAACAAAATCCTCCTGCCGTCTTGGTTCATTTCGTCTTTCAGCGATTGCAGTTGAGGCACGAAACCTTCGAATTGTTTCTCCGTTTGCGCCTCTCTCGCCGCCAGCACTGACAGCTCGCCTTGCCCTTGCTGCAGCGTTGCGCGGTCGCGAAGCCGCGCCACCATGTTCCAGTAGGGCTCTTTCAGTCCTTTTGGGTTCGGCTCGGCTGGGGCCCAGAAGTCTACCGTCGCGTTTACGTTGTAGTTCGGCTCCCTTGCCGCACCCGGCGACGGCAGAAACCGCACTCCCGGCTCCATGATTCCGATCACCGTTGGCGGCAAGTCCCACCGGCTGATCCGCACGGTTTTCCCGATGATTCCGCGATCCCCATTGAACGCCCGCTGCCAGAACTCATACCCGAGCACGATCGCCTTGACCGGCCCCTGCCCGAAATCCCCCTCCTCCAAACCACGCCCGGCGACTGTCTTCAGGCCCATCACCGGCAAATAGTCTTTCGTTACCCACATACCCTGCATGGACTGGCTGCCGTCGTTCCGCACCAAGAAGTTGAACGTCCAGTTGTACGCCGCGAACCCCTGAAAAGACTTGGCCTCCTTTTGCCACTCCGTCCACTGCTGCGCCGCCCATCCGCGCGGGTTGTCCATAGGTTGGCCGTCGGTTCGCGTTGCGAGCAGCAGGACCAGTTGCTGCGGCTGTCGATACGGTGGCGGCGTCAACAGCACGCCTTGAATCAAGTTAAACACCGCCGAAGTCGCCCCGATTCCCAACGCTAATGTCAGCACGGCAATCAGGCTAAAAGCAGGTTGCTTCAACAGCATCCGAATCGCAAATCGCAAGTCTCGCAGCATCTAGCCCTCTCGTCGATTCCGTGAATCGCCCTTAAGCAAGACCAATAGAGAAACGTTCATCACCTTCGCCAGGTTCCCGCCGCCCTACCGACTTTGACGAATAAGCCGCACGCCGGTTAGAGGTGCTTTGGCAACGCCTAGGCAAAACTACAAGTGTTGTTCGAGGCTCGCGGGGTTAAGTGGAGGGCGACCTATGCGAGAAATGAAGTTGCCACCGCTGGGGAATAGAGGCCGCAGCTTGCCTGCGGCGAGATCATCGAGGGCGCGGAGACGCTCGTTGAGTTCGGCATCGGTCAGGCGACGTTTGCGGTACAGCCAGCGGAGATAGTCCTCTGCCGTGCGTTCTCCTTTCTGGCAGTTGCATTGCTGGCAGGAGGAAACCAGGTTGCGATAAGAATTGCTCCCTTTCCTCGCTCGTGGCACCACGTGGTCGAGGCACCGCACGCGATAAGGGTTTCCCTTCAGGCAGTAAAAACACACCCCGCTCTCGCGCGCATGGATCGCCCCGCGTAGCGTCCTCGTTTGCAGGAAATCGATCTCCTCCAGGCTGACGTCTCGACCCGGCTCCATCGGTCTCCGGTCCTCAATGCTCCTCGCGCGAACCGCGGGAATCTCCATGGGCAGCCGCACATCTACCACATGCCCGGCCTTGCTGCGTTCGAGCAAGTTCAAGGCGCCGTGCTCCACAAGCCGCCGCACCGCCTGTCGCACCGTGTCGGTACTCAGCCCAACACCACGGGCAAGCCAGGGAATCGAAAACCGCAGGCGCACCTTCCCTTCCATCCGGCTGTGTCGCACGAGATGGGTATACACCACGCGGTCCACGGCCGAGAAGTGCAACCGCTGGACCAGCACGTCCTCGCATTGTTTCCACACGTATTCGGCATTCGGTTTTTTGTTTTTCATGTTTAGTTCCTGAGCACGCAGGCGCGGATGGGCCGGCGGCGAAGTGAGATTTGGGTACGACCAAGGGCAAACGGAGAAATTGAAAGTCGACAGTTAACAGTTCACAGGGGAAAGCAAGAACAGAGATTTAACGCAGAGAGAGTAGGGACACGATGTATCGTGCCCCTACTGAGGGACGCCCGCCGCGGCGGACGCCCCCACAAGGGAAAGGGCGAACCCGCAAGGGCTCCGCAAAAGAAAAAGGACAAATTGCGTCAGGCGCAATTTGTCCTGGAGAATTGGAAGCTTGGTCTTCTGTTTTGGTTGCTTCATCCCAAAGGCGGTCGGCCGAGCCTTAATTCCGAAAGACGCCTTTGGGCTGCCCCACCTGTCCCGACCCGGTCGGGGCAAGGGTGGGTCCTTCCCTTTTCGCTTTTCTGATTTCTAGTTTCTAATTCCTATTTTGTCGGGTACTGCACCCCACGGTCTTCAGGGTCGGGTTTTTGTTCCTCGAATCGCCCAGGTCTACCCGGGATCGGCGACTGTCCGATGTAGGCATTTGCGAAGCGGACCCGCACTACCCAGAAAATCAGCAAAATCAGCGGAAGCACCGTGAGAATTAAATACAAGGTCATGCTGAATAAAGCTGCGGGCAGATGCTGCCCGAGCCCCACGTTCGAGAGCAGTCGCAGCGGCCGGTTTTGCGGTCCCATGAAAAAAGACCCCGCCGCGATGAACAGCCCAAAGCACATGCGCCAGAGATGCCGCGTGATCCGCTTAACTCCCGAAACGCCGCCGCGCACCAGCATGCGCACGTCCCCCGCAGCAGCAAGCAGACAGATGGAACCCATGAAAAAGGTCATACCCACAGGGACCCCGTCTTGGGAGTCCGCGCCGCTACGCACGACTTTAATGCCAATCATCCAGGTGACGATGCCGATCGCCAAGGGAATCAGCATCGCCACCCAATCCAAACGGCTCGTTTCTCCGTCTCTGCGCCGGGCGGTCAACCATGCCGTGCCAATCAGATAAACGGTTAGAATCCCGCCGCCGATGTTATTGGGTTGATGCCTCGTGATGGCCAGGTACGTCGCGAAGACGCCCATGGTGAGCATGGAGGCGACAAAAATCTTCCCCGCCAGCACATGGCCGGGAGAACCTTTGCGGAAAGCCATTGCCGCGGTCCCCGACAGCAACCCCAAGCTCCCACCGCAAATATGCGCAATCAGTATGGGCGAATAGGACATCGACCCCTCTTAAAGATCTAGACGTGGACAGGTGCCCCAGTATTTCACCCTCATTGAGTGATAGACTCGTTGAAGAGGCGGACCTTGCATACTTCCAAACCGCATCTCTCTATTCTCCTCATTCTGTTCTTTCCGGGCTTTGCCTCGGCCCAATCAACTCCTAGCACGGCTCCCACCACAGCGCCGGTTTCAGTTTCCCTCTGTGAACTGCTCAAGACGCCGCAGGCTTACAGCGGTAAACAAATTCAGATTCGCGGAAAAATCAATCTGGAATTCGAGGACTTCAGTATCTATGACACTGGTTGCAACACATGGCCAGGTATTTGGCTGATGTTTGGCGGAGATGTCCCCACCCCGACCAAATCCACTGTAAACGACAACTCGCGCATTCCAGACCGGAACATAAAGGTAAACGGTATAGAGTACGGGATCGCGAAGGACCAGAAACTAGAGGAGTTTTCAAAAGCAATAGCGGCGAGGCAAGATCGAAAGACGCTATATCGGGTCACCGCAACACTTGCAGGTACCTTCCTGGCTGGCCGCGTCAATCAGCCTTCAGAAAAATTTCCGAGCCCACCAGGCTATGGTCACATGGGATGCTGCTACCTTTTTGTCATTCAACAGGTGCTGACGGTTGAAACTAAGCCGATTGCGGACGACGCTAAAGAGAAATGGTCCACTCTTCAGCAACCGAAACCATAGAGCAGCTTCACAGCTTGAACAGTTCGCGCATGCGTTTGATTTGCGAGCGGCTCACGGGAATTTCGGTCTGCTTTTTGTCGTTCATTTTCAGCATGAAGGTGGCGTTGAACCACGGCATCACTTCCTTGATGAAATGAATGTTCACAAGGAACGAGCGGTGCGGCCGCCAGAACGACTCCGACTGCAGCGCCGCGTCCAATTCTTCGAGCGTGCGGTAATTCGAACTGCCCTCGACGTCGCGCGCCATGACGGAAATTGCGCCGCGCTCGATAGAGGCCCAGGCGATGTCTTCGCCGTCCACCAGAAGCATTTTCTGCTGCGCCTTCACCAGCACCTTCACCGGCGGCCCCGCGGACTGCTTCGCCGCACCCAATTGGCTGACCAGGCGCTCCAGTCGCTCGGTCGGGCTGGTGTGCGCTTCGATTTCGCGTCGCGCCCGCTGAATCGCTTTCGAAATGCGCGCCTTGTCGAATGGCTTCAAAACATAATCCACGGCGTTCACATCAAACGCCTGCACCGCGTAATGGTCGAAGGCCGTCGCAAACACCACGTGCGGGACCTTCATTTTTTTTTCCACTAACTTTTTCAAAACTCCGAACCCATCCAAACCGGGCATCTGGACGTCGAGAAACACTAAATCGGGAGAGTGCTCTTTGATAAGGGCGACGGCTTCGACGCCGTTTTTTCCCTGGCCGATCAAATTAATGTCCGGAAAGGCCTTGAGGAGGTAGGCCAGTTCTTCGCGCGCGGGCTTCTCGTCATCCACGATGATGGTGTTTATTGACATCCGCAAGCGTAGGCCTTAGCCTGTGCCTCCTTTTTCCTATACCCTGAAACGCCGAGTATAGGCGCACGTCGTGTCTGGAGGCAAACATACCTGCCATTCGGCACCCGGCATGGTGCGGCAAATTGCCCAGTTCTCGACGTCGTGGGCCTCGGAAGACAGAAGATAGGACGAAAATATGAGGAAAACCGTACATACGCCACGTTCCAAAACGGCACAGATTCTGAGCAGCACCACCGTTTATGAAGGCCCGGTCTTTGGGATTCGCCGCGATGAGGTGATCGAGCCGAGCGGCGTGCGCGCGATCCGCGAAGTCATTACCCATCCGGGTTCCGTGGTGGTGCTTCCCGTCCTTCGCGACGGAAAAATCCTGCTCATCCGACAGTACAGGCACGCTACGCGACAGTATCTATGGGAGTTAGTGGCAGGCCGGATGGATCCCGGCGAAACTCCCAAGGCAGCCGCGGCTCGCGAACTCATTGAGGAAACAGGTTATCGGGCAAAGCGCTTGCGCGTGTTTCTGGACGTTTTCCCAACGCCGGGGTTCTTGGAGGAACGCATGTATATTCTGCTGGCGGAAGGGCTGACGGCGGGGAAAGCGCAGCCCGAGGAAGATGAGAAAATCGTTTCTCATGCTTATAACCGTAAGCAACTAGAGGAGATGATTCGAACGGGCAAGCTGCGCGACGCCAAATCCATCGCCGGAATCCTGTACTACCTGCGCTTCCTCGCACGGCACGCATAGGAAAAGCGTTTCCTGGCGGGAAAAGATTAAATCGTTTTTATACTCGTCATAAGTCTACTTTTTTCTAGCAGGGACGCGATTGACCTATTGACTCGCAAACTCATTCTGAATACACTCCGCGCAACCTGTAGCTTTAACGGCGTTAGGGTTATTCCCCGCGCGCCGCTGAGTGAAATCTCAAAGTTTGGGTCAGGAGGCTGAGAGCAGTGCAAGGAACCGTGAAGTGGTTCAATAATTCCAAAGGATACGGCTTTATCGGACGGGAGGATGGACCAGACGTATTCGTTCATTATTCCGCCATCGTCGGTGAAGGGTATCGCACCTTGCAAGAGGGAGATCCAGTCGAATTTGAGATTGTTCAAGGCCCGAAAGGTCCCCAGGCTGCCAACGTCTCAAAAGCGGGAAACTGATTCAGTTTGCAATTATTTTGGCCGGCAGAAGCGCCCTTCTGCCGGCCTTTTTTTTGGCGGTAAAAGAAGTTCAGGAAGTAAGGAACTGGGGAAGTCGGTTAGTTTCCGAGCAGCCCTTCACTCAGAAAGAATCCGCATTGCAATTCCCTCGCGCGGCAAGGCCCGAAGCAGAGATTAGCTATCCGATTAGCAATCTCAATCAGGCGCCAAGTCTGTTGTGTCCCCGCTTCGCCGCTCTGTTAGAAACAGCCGCTTGCGCAGAGAGCTCACAGACTACAGGCTATTTCACGACCAGCTTGACCTGCACAGTGTTTGTGGTCATTCCGGAGGTGCCTGTGATGGTCACCGTGTAGGTGCCTCGCGGCGTGCCTGGAATTTGCGCCGTACTATTGCACCCTGCGCTGAGCCAGCCGAACAAAAGGGCGAGCGCAGCGAAGTGCGTCACGCGTACCCACCGCTGTGCGCCCAGGACCCTCGCCATGACAACAAGGAACGTGGCCATGGTGAACGCGAGCAGGAAGCGAAACGCCCCGAGCGGACCGAACGGATTTTGTGGAAGCAGCGCAGCTTGACCGGGCAGGCCGCCTGTAAGGGTTGTCACCACGGTGGCCACCGAGGCATTCGAATCGGTGGCGTCCAGCGTCACCGAAGTCGGCAGCACGGTGCAGCCAGTGAGTTGCGCATCGGTTGTGCAACTCAGGTTGATGGCCTGCCCTGCCCATCCGACATGACCTAAGTTAATGGTGTACGAAGCGCTCTCGCCTTGAGGAATAGTCATCGTGTCGGGCGTGCTGCTCAAAGGCGGGTTCTTGTCTACCAACACTTGGGCACTTTGGAGGATTCCTTCCAAGGGAGGTACAAGGGGTGGAAGCTGAACATTACAGGGATTCGCATTGGGATTGGGGCACGGAAGGGGAGGGATTTGCGGAGGCATGGGAATCGGCCCAATGATCGGAAATCCATAGAGATTCGCGCTAAAAAATGTAACCGTGTGCTCACCGGAGCTCGAGATTGTAAAAGGCCCGGTATACACGGAACAGCCCGGAACATTGGCGAGATTTCTTTGTTCTGCGAAACTGGATCCACATGCAGATTTATCCACGGCGTAATATGTTGAGCCGAGGTTTGCGGCGTCCCCCTGTCCGATTGGATTGCTCGCCGACAGCGAGACGGCAACCGACTCTTTGGTCCAAGTTCCGAAAGCGTAAGAGTTGCCGCCTGCAGTGGCGCTCGCCGCTGTCACAGGCGGGTTGTACTGCTGGACGGACTGGACAATATTAAAAGCATAGTCCTCCTGTCCGCAGAATGGGCTACATGAGGGACCCGCGATGAAATCGAACCACGGCAGGGTTCCGGCGAGCACACCTGAGTTGGGGTGTAACATTCCGTTAAGCTTTTCGCCGGCAAGCGAATTCTCCTCCTCGGGATAGGCGCCGGGGTGCGGGTGCGGACCTGCGCCCAAGAGTTGTTCCGAGTCATGGCCGTTGTTCACCCATCGCTCGCTGCCAGAGCAGGCCCCATGAGTTTTGAAATCTAGGGCAATGTTGGGAACGGTATAGGTGGGAACTGTTAGCCCCGCCTCCTGAGCGTAGGCTGGAAAGGAATCCACTTCGGAGTTGAGGGGAACGACCACGCCGTTGTACAAATACTCGAAGTCGCCCTGAACCATGTGTATAAAAGCCGGGCCGCAAGTCGATTTTGGGTGCTGCGGGAAATTCCCGTTCTCGTCATGGGTTGGGTCCATGTATTCCGTCATGAGCACGAGCTTGGGGATCTGCTTTTTAGGGTCGGTACAACCCGGATCGGGATCCAGATATTTGTAGCCATGCGCCCCAGTAAACGGAGGGGGCTGCTGACAGTTTATTTCCATAGCCAGGTTCTTGTAATAAGTGGGAAGCTCGCTAAAGCTACTATTCACCTCTTTTTGCAGAGTGTTGTTGCTGGAACAACCACCATTGTTGAGGCAGTACGAGGCGAGGCCACCAAATCCATTGAGAAATGTACTTGGCCCATAAAGGGAATTTGATCCCGCAGAGATGAGCAGAATATCAATGCCAGCGCCGAATTGGGCCAAGCGCGCTCTCGCCACTTTGAGCTGCCCGACCGCGTCCTGAACCCAGAGCGCATCCGTGTCTCCCGGCTCGACGGTTGCGCCCGAGCAGGCGTAATGGATGAACGTAATGCCGGAGCCGGGATTCATTGCCGTCAGCTGCCCTGCGGCCTGGGCCGGTCCGGCATAGCTGGAGCGATGACACGGGAAAGCTTGATCAGTCCATTCCACGAACTCGTCATGGGGAAAGGGAAAAGGATTGACGTCATAGCTCGAATAAGCGTCATCCCAAAACGACCACCCCGGGAAGTGATTTCCCACGTTATTCGGTTCGTTGGGGTTGCCCTCGCCAGAAGCAATCGAGTCGCCGATAGACAGGATGACAAAACGTCCTGGCGGCGTAATGGTTGCAGTAGTGGTGAGAGTGTGCTGGGCCCCCGGACCGCTCAGAAAAGGAGCCGGATCGTTGTAAGTGATCGAAATCGTGTAAGTCTTTGGGGGTCCGTACCAGTGGGACCCGTAGACGGTGCACGGATCATTCTCGCCGCCTGAACAAACAAGTAATCCCTGGCTATCATTCGTGTCATCTCCCCAACCGATAGCCGCGCCAGGAGGGTTAGTGTCGCCCAGCTTAGACACGTGAGCCAACCTAACGCTGGCGATCACCTGAAGCCCCGTCTCAAATCCTGCGACCCCAGTGATTCCGGCTACGGATTGCGCGTGAATCTGGCTGGCGCTTCCGAGAAGGTATAGAAGACAGGCGGATGCGGCGATGAGGATATTCTTGCGAGAATGCATTAGGGAAAAGAAAGCTCCCCAAGCACTTGTCATTTGGCACCTGCACTTCGCCTGGATTCGTCTGCGGATGCTGCTCTGTTCGAGGCCGGTGTAGCCATCCTTGATTGCTCATTGCGCTCATCGCCGCTATTGGGGAATAGTTTCTTTGCGCTGCCCGTTATGACCGCCGGAACCCGTGTGCCAGTGGGCTCCAGCACCAGCGATGTGGCAATTTCACGCTCCTCTCTGCCGTTATCGACAAACACAACAGAGAACGTCGCCGTGCGAAGCAAGGTTGTTCCCGACTCGTCGTAGACGCTGAACGTTGCTGTGCCGGTGCAGTCAGAATTCACTGTGCCGGTCCCCTTGAAGGTCTCCTTGCTGACCCTGCCGCCCACGCTGGTGGTCTGTGTCCCCGAGAAATTGCCATGAGCGTCACCGGTGATGATCCCGACGGCCGCAAAGGGAACCGGGCCGGTCGGAAGGATGAGCGTTCCTGTGTCGGTGAATCCCCACGTTCCTGCCACACTTGCGGTTGAGCAAGCGCCCTGAGGTTGTGCCGATGCGACCGCCGCCAGGCTCAACAGCAGCGCGCAGAAGAAAAACACCGTTCGTATGATGTTGCGTTTCTTCAGGGCTTTCGTAAAATGGATTTCCTTTTTTTCGAAATGTCTGCCGTTCATCTCGCACCTCCGCCTCAATTCGATTGGCCTGCGTAGGTCAGGGCTCGTACTTCCACAAATCGTTCAGGTCGCCTTGGGTTCCTGTTGCGTCGTAGCCACCTCCACCGAACAGCCACAGGTTTCCTTGGGCATCGATCAGAGCCACAGCACCCACCCGAGAACCCGGAAAATTGGTCGGATTTGCCGTGCCCTGCACGCCGTAGAACCCTATTGAATCAGCCAAGTCGGAGCCACCCAGCCAGGTCCACTCACCGTTGCTGTACCTCCACAAGTCATTGAGGTTGCCAAAATGTCCCACTGCGTCGTAACCGGCACCGCCGAAGAGCCACAAGTTTCCGGAGATATCGGTCCAAGCGGCAACAAACGCTCGCGCCCCGGGGATGTTGTTTGGAGACGGCATGCCCTGAGTCCCGTACTCTCCCAGCTGGTTAACTACGTTCGGGCCGCCCATCCAAGTCCATTCGCCGTTGCTGTATCTCCACAAATCGTTGAGCTCGCTAGACGCTCCCGCCGAGTCGTGACCAAATCCGCCGAAGAGCCAGACGTTTGCAGAGGAATCGGTCCAAGCGACAGCGCCTCCTCTCCCGCCCGGAATGTTAGCTGCGGAGGACGTGCCCAGAGACCCGTAGACACCCTTCTGATTAGCCAAGTTCGATCCGCCTATCCAAGTCCACTGGCCATTGCTGTACTTCCACAAATCGTTGAGATATTGGTCGTTCGATCCCGCTGAGTCGAAACCGAAACCACCGAAGAGCCACATGCTTCCCTGTGAATCAACCCACGCAACGGATTTCCGCCGGCCACCAGGAATATTGTTAGTGGAGGGTGTGCCCAGAGTTCCGTAGACACCCTTCTGGTTGGCCAAGTTCGAGCCACCCATCCAAATCCATTCGCCATTGCTGTACTTCCACAAATCGTTCAGATCGCCCAATGTTCCCGCCGAGTCGTAACCCCTCCCACCGAAGAGCCAGACATCCCCCGAGGAATCTATCCAACGGATAGACCCGGCTCGCGCCCCAGGGATGTTGCTCGCAGAGGCTGTCCCGAGAGTTCCGTAGGTCCCCGCCTGATTAATCGTGTTGGGGCCGCCCATCCAAGTCCATTGGCCCGCACTGTACTTCCACAGATCGTTATGCCGTTGTGTATCGGTAAAATCATCTCCCCCGAAGAGCCAGAGATTTCCTGAACTGTCCGTCCAAACCAGAGCACTGTCCCTCCCACTCGGAACGTTGCTGACCGAGGACGTGCCCTTGGTTCCGTAAACTCCCGGCTGGTTAGCCAGGTTTGACCCGCCCATCCACGTCCATTCGTTGTGCCCGCAATCCACCATCACGTTGGTGACGTTGGCCGTTGCTGTTCCCGTGGCACTCGTCACTTCGCAGGTCTGCGGGGGAGAGAAAGGCTGCCTAGAAACGGTAACGTCGTAAGCACTGCCGCCCGTAATCGCCTTGGCGAAGGTGAAAGACCCGTTTGCGTTCACCGGAAGCGTGTCGCCGTCGTTATCCTCTAACTGCAACCCGCCATTGGTGCCCGCAAGATTTGTTACCATGCCGCCGATGGTAAACTGAGACGGCGGAGGAGGCGTACTTGTACTTGACCCGCCGCCGCACGCGGAAAGCAGGAACGGAATAATTGCCGCTAGGAGGGAAAATCGCGCTTTCATATTCGTCCTCACAATCGACAGAAAATAGGTTTCGAACGCGTATGTTATGTCGCGGCAAGAAAGAGACGTCAATCACACGGGCCATAAATGATTGTTTAGCTCTAAGCGCTTGCATTTATTACCTTTAGAGAATCTTCTGTCGGGCTGATAGGGGTGATGCTAAAATGCGCATGCTCCCCGCAGTGTCAAAACAGGACGAAATGCCCAGTCCCTCGCCACAGCCAGCGGTTCGTTTCGGCTCGTTCGAGGTGAATCCCCGTACGGGAGAGTTGCGCAAGCAGGGCTTACACATCAAGCTGCACGAAAAACCGCTTCAAGTCCTGCTAGCCCTGTTGGAACATCCTGGCGAAGTGGTCACTCGAAAGGAGCTTCAAGAGCGGCTCTGGCCAGGGGATACCTTTGTCGAATTCGAAAACGGTCTCAACAACGCGATTAGCCGCTTGCGCGAAGCCCTGGGCGACACCGCCGAGAGTCCACGTTTCATCGAGACTGTTCCGCGCCGCGGCTACCGCTTCCTCCCCGAGGTTTCGCAGTCGTCGCCGGCCTCCAGAGCCGCGAATTTTCGCCCATGGTTGATCGTCTTCGGGAGCGTGCTAGGGGTAAGCCTGATCATCGGCGCTGTGTTTCGCCTGCCCACCAGCCGCAAGCCGGTGATCCGTTCTCTTGCCGTTCTGCCTTTCCGGAATCTGGGGACCGGGACGGCGAACGACTACTTCACCGACGGGATGACTGACGCGGTGACCACAGAGCTTGCCAAACTCAGCGTTTCCAAAGTGATCTCGGAAACTTCGGTCGCGCAATTCAAGGACACAAAAAAATCTGTTCCTGATATTGCGCATATGCTCGACGTGGATGCCATCGTGGAGGGGGCGGTACTCCGCGAGGGAAATCAGGTTCGCATTACGGTGCAGCTCATTGGGGCGGATACCGACCGCCACTTGTGGGCGGAGAGTTACCAGCGCCAGATGAAGGACATCCTCGCGCTGCAGGATGAGGTCGCGCTGGGTGTTGCCCACGCGATCAAACTCGAACTTTCACCCGGCCCGGCGGGCCGGCCCGCTTCGCCAAAGCGCGTAAATCCGGAAGCCTACGAAGCCTATCTTAAGGGCAGCTACTTCGCGCAAAAGCGCGACGAGTCCTTTCTCCGTGCAAAGGACTATTTTCAGCAGGCCATTCAACTGGATCCCGGTTACGCACCCGCTTACGCTGGTCTATCGGATATCTACTCGCGAGACGGCGGTCAGTTGCCGCCGACTGAAGCGCTGCTCAAGGCGAGGGAATATGCGCAACAGGCGTTGCGATTGGATCCTGATTTGTCAGACAGCCACACTTCCCTCGCATATATCTACTTCCTTTTTGATTGGAACTGGCCCGCCGCTGACCAGGAGTTCAACCGTGCGATTGCTCTCGCCCCGGGACTTGCCCGATCGCATTACTGGTACGCAGTGTATTTGGCTGCCATGGGTCGATCTGCGGAGGCCATCACGGAGGCGCAGCGTGCCGTGGATCTGGACCCGCTCTCGATTTCCGCTCACCATGGCGCAGCCGTCGCAGCAGTTTGTGCCGGGCAGTATGATCGGTCCATTGCCGAAGGACGCAAGATCCTCGAGTTGGATGCCAATGATCCGCGGGCGTACCTGGACATGGCTGATGGGCACTCCCAAAAAGGCATGTACGCGGAGGCCCTGCAGGACATGGAAAAAGGCCTCGCCCTTTCACACCGCGACCCCTTCTTTCTATCGATCGCTGCCTATGTTTACGGCCGGCTAGGTAACGTGGAGCAAGCCGGCAAGCTTGTGGAAGAGATGCGGGCGGCCCACAAAAAGAGCTTTGTGGACCCCTACTACTTTGCGACGGCTTTTGTCGGAATGGGCAAGCAGAAAGAGGCCATGGAAGCTTTGGAAGATGGGTACAAAGCTCACGATCCTGAGATGGTTGGCCTCAACTCCACTCCATGGTTTGCGCCTTTGCGTTCCGACCTCCGCTTTCAGGACCTAGTGAGCCGGATGAAATTCCCGCCGGTCACCCACCCTGAGCAACAATAATCTCGTCCAAATTCAAATCAGGGGCGCGAGGAGCACCGCAGCTGAGGAGTCCGCAATCATCAGGCCGGCAGAAGCGCCCTTCTGCCGGCCTTTTTTTTGCCGCCGCGGATTCGAATCACAGCGCTTTGCCTGCGAGGTCATTCGATTCCACAGACGGCGCGAGCATTCGCGACGAGAGCCGACAAATCATCGAGTTTGGAGAAGACGGCGGTGATTCCACAGGATAGGGCGTCGTTCTCGATTCGCACATCGTAGTCTGCGGTGAGCAGGAAAATCGGCAAGGAGGGTTCTAATGTTTTAAGCTCGCGAGCCAACCGCAATCCGTTCATTCCGGGCATAAAGTAGTCCACAACGGCCAAGTTTGGCAATTGCTGCTTGGTCTTCTCCAACGCTTCGAGACCATTTGCGGCCTCCACAAAAGCGTCGAAGCCGCTACCTTGTTCGAATAGCGTACGAAGGGCGGTTCGGAAAGCGCGATCATCATCCACGATAAGCACTACAGGCATGATTCGCTCCGTTCTAGAACGATCCGCAAGGAGAAGTTCACCGAGCGTGATTGTTTCTGAGTGCATAAATGCCAAAGTCAACGAGATGCAGAATTCTTAGTGCACGTGCGTTTCCGGTTTCAGCGATCTACTGCAATTGGCGCAGCAAGGAACCTGGCTTAGCCATTTGACGTCCAGAGTCAGGCCGCAGAATGGGCAGCGGCTTGAGAATTCGTGATTGCATTCCGGGCATGCGCTGAGAATAAGGTCCGAGCGGCGCAAAAGTTGGCTGCCGTCCCGAAGAGAAACAAGAAATCGACAATCCGGATTTGTGCAGATCAAAAATTCTTCCAAGCGGGGCCCCCCCTTGCGAGCTGACGGTTTTGGGCCGCGAACTCCTGGCTTGTTTCCGGTGAGCAAGGTCACTCCGATCAAAGCCTTTCGCCGGGTAAATTGGGGAATCAGTGAACGCCGGAAGTCATCTGGATCGCCCACGCGTGAAGATCCCCGCACCGACACTCTTTTATGGAACGCGGAGTTGCTTGGGTGCAATGCCGAGAACTACGTACCACCAGCTACGTATAGGCTTGCCGGTCTCACGAGCTTCGGAGCGGGCCGCCGGCTCACGCCAATCCAGCGGTCTCCGCTCTACCCTTGAATCCCAGGAAGGCAAACCGGGCCCAATGGGACGAGACTGCGAGCCATTTCACCAGGATTGGAGTACCATCGGCGCAACGAAGCGGCGGTACCGTAAGTAAATTTACTCAAATTGATATACCGGAGTCGCAGCCACGAAGAGGAGCAAATGCCCTGACAACTGCTAGGTCGGGTCTGGTGGAGGGCACCATGAGCCAAACCGGGACTGATAAGCGCCACAGCGATGCTGACGAAGTGTCGAATGCCGTGGAAGAGCGCCTGCGGGTCATCATTGACACAATTCCCACCATTGTCTGGCGTAAATCGCCAGATGGCTCGGCTGATTTCCTGAACCGAAATTTTCGGGAGTATACAGGACTTTCTTTGGAGGACGGCCTGGGCTTGAGATGGCTGAATGCGTTCCATCCAGACGACCGTTTGAATGAGAAATGGCCCGCGGCCATGGCGGCCGGGAAGCCCTTTCAGACGGAGGCGCGCCTTCGGGGGGCTGACGGGCAGTATCGCTGGTTCCTGATTCGCGCCATGCCGCTGCAGGATGAGCGGGGAAACATTGTCAAATGGTATGGATTAACCTGCGAAATCGAAGATCTAAAAAGGGCCGAAGATCGCATCCGACTGATCATCGACGCACTCCCGACGATGGTCTGGACTATGCAACCAAACGGGGCAGTTGATTTCGTGAATCAGCGTTGGATGGACTATACGGGCCTTTCCTTGGAAGAGGAGATGGACGAACCGACGCGCCCAGTTCATCCCGAAGATCTTCCAAGAGTGTTGGAAAAATGGCGCGCGGACATGGCCGCTGGGGAAGCCTCCGAGGATGAAATACGTTTGCGGCGGGCTGATGGGAAATATCGCTGGTTCCTGGTGCGCACCGCGCCGCTGCGTGACGAGCATGGAAACGTCCTTAAGTGGTACGGAGTATCCATCGATATTGAGGACCGCAAGCAGGCAGAAGAAGCCCTGCGATCGAGCGCCGGGGAACAACGGCACATAGCGGCACAATTGGAAAGAGAGCGCGCTCGTTTGGTCGAGGCTCAGGAGGTGGGGAAAATAGGAAGTTGGGAAGCGGAGTTGCCGAGCTTGAACGTGATTTGGTCAGAGCAGACACACCGCATCTTTGAGACTGATCCGTCCTGTTTCCACCCTACGCGTTCAAAGTTCCGCCAATTGGTTCATCCAGAGGACCGCGCGAAGGTGGATGCAGCCTTCGTAGCCTCCGTCGACAACCGCTCGCCTGGCACGGTCGACTATCGGATCGTAATGCCGGATGGCCGCGTCAAAATCCTCGAGGAGCGCTGGCTAGCTTTTCATGATGAAGAAGGAAAGCCGGTTCGTCTTGCGGGCACTTGCCGTGACATTACTGAACGTGTGCGAGCAGAGGAGGAGCTGCGCCGCCTTTCCGGCCAGCTCTTGCGTCTGCAGGATGAGGAGCGACGGAGAATTGCCAGGGACTTGCACGACTCGACCGGCCAGGACCTCGTCGCCCTGGCAACTACCTTGAGTCAGCTGCATGCATCCATTCCTTCGTCGAGCAGGAAGTTGCGCAAGCTCGCTTCGCAGTGCGAGGCGTTGGCGGATCGGTGTGTCGGGGAAGTTCGCACCCTTTCTTATTTATTGCATCCACCGATGCTGGATGAAGCCGGACTGGAGGATGCGATTCGTCATTACGCGGGCGGCTTCACGGAGCGAACTGGAATCGAAGTTGAGCTGGAGATATCGCCGCGTCTCGGAAGGATGAAGCCAGACGCCGAGATGGCCCTGTTCCGCGTGGTGCAAGAAAGTCTCACCAACATCCAGCGGCATGCGGGAAGTTCCCAGGCCAAGATACGGATTGAGCGCGCCCCGGGAAAAATCACTCTGGAGATCAGCGACAAGGGAAGTGGAATTCCCGGAAACCTGCGAAGACAAAACGGGAAATTATCCTTCGGACTTGGGGTGGGCATCCCGAGCATGCACGAGCGAGTGAAGCTCATCGGCGGCCAACTTGAAATTGAATCGAGCAACAGCGGCACCACGGTGCGCGTGACGCTGCCGGCAGATGACTAGAAGCGCGAAGAAACTTCGAATCCTGGTGGCGGACGACCACGAGCTCGTGCGGCGCGGCGTGCGGGGACTCCTTCGCGCTCGTCGCGGGTGGACGGTCGTCGGCGAGGCGGCAAACGGCCGCGAGGCGATTGAAAAAGCCAACAAGCTGAAACCGGACGTAGCCATCGTTGATATCAGCATGCCCGATCTAGATGGGCTTCAGGTGACACGCCAAATTCGAGAGGCCGCTCCAGATACCGAGGTGGTGGTGCTGACGATGCATGAGTCTGACCAGATGGTACGCCGGGTTCTGGATGCAGGAGCTCTTGGATACGTTCTGAAATCCGATCTTGCAGCGCACCTCGTAAAAGCAGTGAAAAACGTTTCTGCAGGCAAATTGTTTCTGACCCCCAGAGTATCGGATATCGTACTGAAGGGATTTCTCAAAACCGGGAATCAACCAGACCTAACGGGGCATTCGCAAGCCCGGCCAACTCCCCGCGAGGTGGAAATTATTCGGCTTCTGGCAGGAGGAAAAGCAAATAAGGAGATTGCTGCCGAGCTGGGAATCACCATCAGGACGGTTGAGACACACCGGGCGAAAATCATGCTTAAGCTCAGCCTGCATTCCCTTGCAGAGATCGTTCACTATGCGATCCGGCAGAAGATCGTGGAACTCCCCAGCTCCTCAGAATAACCGCGGCAGCTACCGTTCCAAGAGGGGACAACTGATTCAGCTGCGATTATTTGGCCGGCAGAAGCGCCCTTCTGCCGGCTCTTTTTTATTAGCGAGGCGCACAAAGCAAAAGAATAATCACTGAACACTTTTCGGAGACGGTGACTGCAAGCGGGACGCCTTACAAACCAAAATCTCCTCGCGTCCGGTTCAGTTGGGCAGGAGGCCGTAGACTTCGAGTTCTCCCAATACGGATGAGTCGTTGCCGCGAGTGCCGACGTAGACCTTGCCATTGGCAACGGTGGGCACAGTGAATTTGACGGCGTGTCCTGCCAGGTCGCGATTCCCGGCCGCTTGTGAACTATTCCACAATTCGGTGGCGAGATTAGTGGCGTCGTAGGCGTGCAGGACGGTAGCGCCGCAACCCGGCGATTGAGGAGTGCAATAGAGCCCATTGTCCAGCGCCCAGACGATGCCGTTAGTGGCTCCATTGGAAGACACTGACGGGGTGGCACCCGGAAACCTGTAGCTCATAGAGGATTGCGACAAAGGCGCACCGTTGAACTTGCCTGTGGCGCTGTTGAAGGCAAATTGTTTGAGAGGGCCCACACCGGCGACGTAGAGGTTATTCTGCCAAAAGACCGGCGTGGCGAAGATGGAATTTCCCAGATTGATGGTCTGGATGACATTGTTGGTGGAACTGCTGAATTTCCCCATGTTATCGCGATTGAGAAGGAAGAGGTTGCCCTGCTTCCCTCCCCCAATGACGAGGTGAGCTACGGGACCAGCAGGCTGATCAACGAGAATGGTTGCGGCACCAGAGCCGAAATCGGTGTCATTGGCGTCGAGCGAGGCCTGATCGAGCGGAGTGAAGTAATCCGCTACCGAAAGACCGCTGGCGGTGCTGAGCTTCACAACGCTATCGCCATAGTTCGAACCGCCAGTGTTCGCGTCGAAAGTTCCGTTGCCGGTAATGAAAAAGAGATTGCCACTGGAATCGACGGCCGGGGCGCCGCCACCCATCCAGATGCCTCCACGGGAATAGGAGAGCGTGCCAACCTGATTTGGCGTGGTGTTGAACACGGCGTTGGCCACGGGAGCGAGTGAAGAGGCGTTAAACCCAATCACCCAGCCGTGGTAAGGATCGTGGTCTTCGTGGGAAGCCCAGGCGACATAAATCACACCATTGGAAAGAACCAGGCCGGGGCGCTGACTTTCATTGCGGGGATCGAAAGCCACTCGGCCAGTTACAGAACCAGCTCCAGTGCCGGGAACAGAAATGGAGGAGTCAATGCTCTGAGGCGCGACCCGCTCGTTCCCGGTAGTAACATCGATGGCGTGCAGGCGCTGGAAGAATTGTATGCTCGCGTTGACGGACTTGCTGACGACATAAAGCGTGTTGGTGGCTGGATCGATAACGGGCGTGCCGGTGATACCGACTTCAGGGGAGATATCTCCGTAACCGCTGCCGACGAGCGCGCCTGAACCGGCGGAGGGAACGGAAGTTTCACCGGAAGTGCCGCCGTGCATGGAGTCGATCAAATTGACGTGCCATAACGTCGTGCAGGGACTGGCATCCGCATCAAACGCGTAAAGGCTTTCGTGTTGTGTGGCCACGATGACGACGTTGTGAGAAGAACCTGCCACGCTCAGATTGGAGAGCCAGAGTGGTTGGGCATAAATCGCGCCGTCGGCTGGGCAGGAAAAGAGCTTGCCGAAGGTAGATGTGTTGACGTTCGAGGTCGTCAACGCAAACTCACGAATGTTCGTGCCGTCACGCGACAGGTTGTTGTGATAGGTGAGAACACCCGAAAGATCGGTCACGGCAATGGAGTTTGTGGCGCTCCTGGTGACGTCCGCAACACTGGTGGCGATGATGGAATAGACGCCTGCGGTGGAAGGAGCGACGTAAGTGGCGGAGTTGGAGGTCACATTGGCGAACGTGCCGCAGGACGTCCCGGAACAACTCGGGCCGGAAGCCGACCACGTTACACCTGCAGCGGCGACATCATTCTGCACGGTTGCGGTAACGGGCAGTGTCTGCGTGACCGTAAGGCCACCCCGTTTGGGAGAAATCGTGACACTAAGAGCGGCGGAAGAGCCCGTGATGGTAATTGATGCGGAGGCGCCTTTGGCGGTGTTCGAAACGGAGGTGGCCGTCAGGGTGACTGTGGCGGGGCTTGGCACATTCGCGGGAGCCGTATAAGTGATGGGAGTTCCAGACGAGCTGCTGGTGGCAGAAAGAGTTCCACAGGGGTTGCCGCTGCAACCTGCGCCGGAGAGCGCCCAGCGCACTCCGCGATTATGCCGGTCATTCCGCACGGTCGCTGTGAAGCGTTGTGAGCCACCTCCCGCTTGCACACTGGCGGTTACAGGGGACACAGAAATCGTAATGCGGGATTGCGCGGACGCCTGCGGAACGGATGCGAGACCCAGCAGAGGCAAGACAGCTAAAACAGCAAAAATTGGCTGCCAGGATGCACGGTGGGATTTCACAGTCATGAGCAAACTCCTTCCACGAAGGAAACGAGTCGATCCAAGTCACATGGATATGGACCGATAGGCTCAAGCTGGGATTGATGGGAAGTAGATTATAGGAGAGCAGCCAGAAATTGCGAATAGAACGAGGGGACAGTGTTCGAAATTGCCCAGCCGGACAGCATGGGGCCGAGTCAGTTGCCTTTACCTCCTCAGCTTCCTTTGCCTCCTTAACCTCCAGCACCTGGGTTTATAATCCTTCCACCATGGATAACAAACAGATAGCCCGCATTCTGCGCGAAACTGCGCAACTCCTGGAAATTGATGGCGCGATCATTGGCCGGTACCGCAGTTATGAAAAAGCCGCGGAACTAATAGATGCGCTGCCCGAATCCATCGAACAACTGGTCAAGGAGCCGGAGAAGCTAAAGGAACTGCCGGGAATCGGCGACCGCATGGTGGAACACCTTCAGGAAATCGTGAAGACGGGCGATTATGCGTTGCGCAAAAAGCTGCTCAAGAAATATCCCGCGACGATCCTGGATGTGCTGCAGCTCCAGTCGCTGGGCCCGAAGAAAGTGGCGTTTCTCTGGTCCAACTTCAAGGCAGGAACGGTTGCCGACGTGGAAAGAATCGCGAAAGAGGGCAAGCTGCGTGACCTGCCGGGCTTCGGCGAAAAGAGCGAGCAGAATATCCTGAAAGCCGTGGAGGTCTTCAAGAAATCCACGGGACGCTTTCACATCAACACTGCTGAGGATGCGGCCACGGCCATTGCGGCGCACATTGAAAAGGCGGGGAAAGCGGTTGACTCAGTGACACCTGCGGGCTCGCTCCGCCGCGGCAAAGAAACGGTCGGCGACTTAGACCTGTTGGTCACTTTGGCTGATGGGCATACTTCTCAAAAACACGTCGACGCCCTGGCGAAACACATTCTCGAATTTCCCGGAATCGAGCAGACGCTGGCGCATGGGGAAAACAAAGTCAGTTTTACGCTGGAGAATGGCTTGCAAGTGGACGTGCGGCTGCTTGAGAAGGAAAACTTCGGCGCTGCCCTGCTCTACTTCACCGGTTCGAAAGAACACAACGTGACGCTGCGCGGCCGCGCCAATGACATGGGCTATACGCTGAATGAATACGCCCTTGCCACCCTGAAAGCTGAGAAGCGCATCGCGGGACGGACCGAAGAAGAAATTTATTCGAAACTGAAGCTCGATTTCATTCCGCCGGAGCTGCGCGAAAACACAGGTGAAATCGCTGCGGCCGAAAAACACCAGCTGCCTCATCTGCTCACACTGAAGGACATGAAGGGCGACCTGCAGATGCATACGACCGCCAGCGACGGCAAGAACTCCATTGAGGAAATGGCTGAAGCCGCGCGGGCACTTGGTCATCACTACATCGCCATCACTGACCATTCGAAAGCCGTCACCGTGGCCAACGGCCTGGACGAAAAACGCATGGCGGCGCACATCAAGAAAATTCACGCGGCGAGCGACAAGGATTTGGGGATTCGAGTTTTTGCCGGGGCCGAAGTCGACATTTTGAAAGATGGTTCACTCGATTATTCGGACGAAATTCTTTCGCAACTCGACGTGGTGGTTTGCTCGATCCATTCCTACTTCAACCTCGACCGCACGGCGATGACGGAGCGGATGCTCGCGGCTGTCGAAAATCCTTACACGCAGATCGTCGCCCACCCCACGGGTCGCCTGCTGCTGCGCCGGGATGCCTTCGAATACGATATGGAAAAGGTTCTGGAGGCCTGCGCCAAACACGGCGTGGCCATGGAATGCAATTCCTACCCCGACCGCCTGGACCTAAAGGATGTTTACCTGAGGATGTGTAAGGAGCGCGGGGTAAAGGTGGTGATTTCAACGGACTCCCACAACACCGGCAACCTCTCGTTCATCCGGTATGGTGTGACTATGGCCCGGCGGGGCTGGCTGGAGAAGAAAAATGTCATCAATACGCTGCCCACGACCGAATTTCTGGCGGCCCTTCGGCCCAAGCCAGGAGCCGCCCATTCGAGCGGGCAAAAGAAGCGTGCGGCCAAGGGAAGTTGAACCAGGACAAGCAGTTACAGCTCATCGCCATTCATAGCGGAACCTTTTGAACCGGGATGTCGTATATTGTGGGTAGAACGACATTTTAGAGAGGTCCTCCAATATGAACCTGCTTGCCTACCGCACCGCCGCTATTCGAACGGGCATCGCCTGTGCGGTCCTACTCGGCGCCTCTACGATTCTGCCCAGCGCCCAGGCCGAGGAAGTGGTCAAGTCCTACGCCGTAGCGGGCCGGGCCCATGTGCGCGTGGATACGAATGATGGCAGCGTGCGGGTCACCGCCAGCGATTCGAAGCAGGTCGAGTTTCGTGTGGAATACCAGGGATTTGAGCTGGGGAAAAACCTGCGCGTGGACTCCCGCCAGGATGCCGACAAGGTTGAGCTGGTTGCGCGAATCACTGGGCATTGGGGAATTGGCTTTAACTGGGGCCACAATTCCCGGCGGCTGCACATTGAAGTGCGTATGCCGCGGGATGCCGATTTGCAAGTGGAAACTGGAGATGGGGCCGTCGAAGCCGAATCCATCAATGGAAACGTGAATATCCACACCGGTGACGGCTCCGTGAAGGCCAACTCCCTCAACGGGAGTATCGATCTGCACACCAGCGATGGCAGCATCAATGTTGATGCGTTGAAAGGCGACATTCGCTTGCGCACGGGTGACGGTTCGATCGAGGCCCATAATTTGGACGGCAAGGTCGAAGCGGATTCCGGGGATGGGCATATTCGCTTGGCGGGCCGATTCGAAGCGCTGAATGTGAAGACCGGAGATGGCAGCGTGAATGCCCAAGTGCTTCCGGGATCCAAGATGGCGACGAGTTGGAGCCTGCGAACGGGAGACGGGAGCGTGGATATAGTGCTTCCCTCGGATTTCCAGGCGGATATTGATGCCACAACTGGAGATGGGCACATTAGCCTTGGAATTCCGGTTACGGTTGAAGGAACGTTCAGCAAGTCTGAACTGCGCGGGAAGATGAATGGCGGAGGGCAGGCGCTGACGATTCATACAGGGGATGGCTCGATCAGGTTGAGCAAGAGCTAAGTACACTCTTCCCACGTACTAAGAGTTCTATAACGACATCGAACGGATGCGGTTGTCCTCTTTTGGCAACATTTCTGCATACTCACTTTCCACCAACTTACTGAAAATACATCCAGTTGGCTTTGGCTCCTAATTTGCACCTGTCTTAGGCGTCTTCAGGAGATTGCTTTGATCATTTACGCGCTCTTTGCCGCCGTGTTGATCCTGGTGGTAGTCACTTCCATCAGCAGGATTGATTTCTCCCATACCAGGCGGCGCTGACTCCTCCCTTCCTTCGAATCACTTTCTTCAAGGGATCAGTTCCCCTTTCAGGGCGCTTCCCCCTTCTGGTCCAATTGGCGCATAATCCTCGCTGGACTTCGAGAATGACCACGACGCAAAGCGCGGTAGGGGCGGCCAAGTTCCCTCGGCGGGCCGTTACTTGGACGATTTTTTTTCTTCTTTTCACTACGCTCGGCTTTCTGGAATTCAGCTACCGTTATCTCGACGATCTCTCCCGCGAGCATGGCGGAACGTTTGTCAGACATCTGCTCGAAGAATCCACCGGCGCGTACACGGTTCTTATGCTGCTTCCCTTGGTCTTCTTGTTTGCCCGCTACTATCTTTTCGTGCGCACGGGCTGGGTGCGCCGAATTGCCTGGCATATTACCGGCGCGATCGTTTTTTCCGGGCTGCACACGACGCTGATGGCGCTGAGCCGGCAGATGCTTTCGCCGCTCTTTGGCCTCGGGCCGTACTACTACGGCATCATGACTTTTCGCTATCCCATGGAATTCTCCAAAGACTTCATGGCCTATACGGTAATCGTGCTGCTTTACTATTCGTTCGAACGTTACCGCCTGGCGCAGGCGCAGCAACTGGCCGCCGCCGAATTGCAAATGAAACTGGCGCAGGCACAGCTGGAAAATCTCCGGCTGCAGTTGCAGCCGCATTTTCTGTTCAATACTTTGAACACGATTTCTTCGGTGATGTACGAGGATGTTCGCGCCGCCGACGCCATGATCACGCAACTCAGCGATCTGCTGCGACTGACACTGCAAGCCTCGCGTTCGCATGAAATCCCTCTTTCTGAAGAGCTGGAAATCGCGCGGCTGTACCTCGATCTCATGCAAAAGCGTTTTGAAAACAAATTGCGAGTGAGTTATGCCATTGATCCGGCCCTGAATGAAACTTTGGTGCCGCAGCTTATCCTGCAGCCGCTGCTGGAGAACTCGCTGCGCCACGGGATGAAATCCGGAAGCGCAGCGATGGAGATTTCCGTCGCGGCTCATCGCGAAAACGGCAGCTTGATTCTGCAGATTACCGACAATGGCTCCGGGCTTAGCGAGACGGATCCGTCGGGAGTTTTTGGGCGCGGGCTGGGGCTTTCGAATATTCGAAACCGATTGACGCAGCTTTACGGCGAGCGCCAGCAGTTCACCATCGAGAACCAATCCGCCGGCGGCGCGAAGGTCACGCTGTGCGTGCCGCTTCATACTTCTGTTACATCCGCTCGCGTCACCGAATGAGCCCGCCGTCTCCACTCCGCGTCCTCGTCGTCGACGACGAAGCGCCGGCGCGCCGCAAAGTGCTGCGCCTGCTGCGCGAAGAACGCAACGTGGAGATTGCCGGGGAAGCCGACAGCGGCGAAGCGGCCGTGGCGGCGATCAAGAAACACCGTCCCGACTTGATTTTTCTTGACGTGCAGATGCCGGGGCTGGATGGATTCGGAGTTATTCAAACACTGAACGCGGCGAAGATTGCGCTGCCCCAGGTTGTTTTCATCACGGCACACGATAAGTTCGCGCTACGAGCTTTCGAAGTGCATGCTTTCGACTATCTGCTCAAGCCTGTCAGCGAAGAGCGTTTCCGCGAAGCACTAGGCCGGGCACGAATGCAGCACGAGCAACCGGGCGATGGAATTTCCAGCCGGTTGCAGTCGATGCTGGATCAGCTGCAGCTTGAGAAATCCTTCGCGGAGCGACTCTTGGTTCAGGAGGATTCGCGGGCAATTTTTGTTGCCGTTAAAGAGATCGCCTGGGTAGAAGCCGACCGGAATTACCTGCTGCTGCACTGCGGAAAGAAAACGCATACATTGCGCAGCACGCTGGAGACACTGCAAAAATCGCTCGACCCAAAGCTCTTCGTGCGCATCAACCGCGGAACGCTGGTGCGGCTGGAGGCCATCCGTGAGCTTCTGCCGTGGTTCCACGGGGAATACAAAGTGGTGCTGCACGACAATACCGAGTTGCGCTGGTCACGGCGGTACGTTTCGCAGCGGCCGGAACTGCTGAAACTCTCTTGAACGCGGTTTAAGCCGAGTTTTTCAGTTACTTCATCACGTACTTTTTCACATCCATGGTGAATTCCGCACCGTAAATATTTCCCCGAGCATCCACGGCGACCCCTTCCGATGACGTGGAATCAGCAGGGGGCGGATAGGGCCCGGGGTCGGGCACAAAGTATTTCACTAAGCCGTCTTTCGCACTCCCGATGCGAGTGCCGCGCCGGCAGCCGGGGTTGTAACCGTAGCCCTGCTCGCCTTCGCGGGATTCCGAATCGGCGACGTACAGCACATCGTTCTTATCGATGAAGATCCCGCTCGGCCGGCCGAACTGCTTCCACTCGGCGATAAAACGGCCGTCCTGGTCGAAAATCTGAATGCGGTTGTTCTGGCGATCGCCCACGAAAAGACGTCCCTTCGAGTCGAATGCCAGTGTGTGCGGGCAGTCGAATTCGCCGATCCCCGTTCCTTTCTTCCCCCAGGTCTTAATAAACTTCCCGTTCTTGTCAAATTTCATGATGCGAGCGTTGGCGGTCGGGGCACGGCCGTGGCCGTCCGCTACAAAGATGTCGCCGTTGGGAGCGATGGCAACTTCGGTAGGCTGATCAAACGTGTCGACACCGGGCCCAGCCGCACCGGCCTTGCCGAGCGTGAGCAGGATCTTGCCATCCTGGTTGAATTTGAAAACCTGCTGTCCCCTGCCGTCTTTTATGCCGTTATCGGCGACCCACAGATTGCCTTCCTTGTCGATGGTGATCTTGTGAGGGCTAACGAACAGCCCGTGACCAAAGCCCTTGAGGAACTTACCGGAGGGATCGAATTCGAGGATAGGGTCCAGCGGGGAGTCGGCGCAGTTTGTGCCTTGCGATCCGAAGGCGCCACACCGGTCGATAGCCCAGATGTTGCCATCCAAGCCGACGGCGATTCCGGCTGTCGATCCCCACTTTCTGCCGTCGGGGAGTTGGCCCCAACTCACGCCGGCGCGATACGGATTGGGAAGATCATTGCGGGCACCGAGCGGTGACACCGGGGGCCACGATGCGGAAGCTGGGGAAGACTGAGAACGGAGTTGCGTGGTCAGGGCGGCCAGGAGCGCAACAGCACATACAAGAGTACACGAGACAAATCGTTTTGCTTTCATGGGACGCTCCTTGAGCGGATTGTGGAATCGTACGCCCCGCCCATCGATGGCTGCAAGACGCTCGGGCACCGAACGAATCGAAATTATCGCAAATAGGCAATCCGCATGCATTGTTAATCTTGTAAGCCGGATGAAGCGGACACATGGGAGGATTTGCGCCAGCGGTAAAAGAACGGAATGCCGGCGAGGATCACAGCGAGACCGAGCGAGGAACGTACAGGACGGACCATCCACAAGTTGACGGTAATGGCGACCGCGGCGGCCAAAAAGATAAGCGGTGTCCAGGGATACCCCCAGGCGCGGTACGGGCGAGAGAGGTTGGGCTCTTTTTTGCGCAAGCGAAGCAGGGCGATCGCGGTTAACGCGAAAAAAATCCACACGGCGAACACGAACAGCGAATAGAGCTCTTCGAATGTTCCGGTGAGCGCGAGCAACGCGGCGACGGAGCCGAGGAAAATCAGCGCGCTGCTGGGAATGTGAAACGAAGGGTTGATGCGTTTGGCGAATTGGAAAAAGACGCCGTCTCGCGCCATGGCGTAAGGAATGCGTGCGCCGGTCATGACCACGACATGGAGCGCTCCGAGAGCGGAGATGGCCATGGCTACCGTTAGCCAGGCGGCTCCGCGAGAGCCGGCGAACGACTGCACTACGTCCGAGGCGACGTGCTGTGAGTTGGCCAAATCCGCGAAAGGCAGAATATGGAAGTAAACGATGTTCGCGAGCAGGTACAGACCGCCGACTGTGAGTAGTCCGAGGATGATGGCGCGAGGGATGTTCTTCTGAGGGTGCAGGATTTCTTCGCCCAAGTCGCCGAGATCGTTGAAGCCGTTGTAGGCCCACATGGCAGGAACCAGAGCGGTCAGCAAAGCGCCGATAGTGCCCAAACCAAGAGGCGTGATCAGGGGCGCGGTTTGAATGGCGTGCGGCTTTCCGAGGAGCACCCCGGCGACTACGATCACCAGGATCGTGCCCATCTTTAGAGATGTCAGAAGCACCTGGATCCCGCCGCCCATTCGAACGCTCAAATAGTTGATCGCGGTGACAGCGAGCACCACTAGCGCAGCGAGAGGCTGGGCTGCGGTGAAGGTGAAATAGTACCGCCCGATTTGGAGGTCGAATAAGGGAGTCGTCGCGACCGGGAAGAGGAAGCCGAGGAAGCGCAGAAATCCGGCCGCGAGCGTGGCCATGGCCACAGGCCGTTCGAGAAAAGAACTCATCCAGCCGAAGAGAAATCCCCACAGAGGGCCGAGACCGCGATTGAGATAAACGTAGTTGCCACCTGCTTTAGGGAACGCCGCGCCTAATTCGGCGTAACAGAAGGCTCCGAAAAGCACGATGAGCCCACCGATGATCCAGGCGGCAAAAACCAGAGCGGCAGAACCGACGGCGCGAGCCATGTCGCTGGTGACGAGAAAAATGCCCGTGCCGATGGTGTCGCCGATGACGATCGCGGTGGCTGGCCAGAGACCTAGTCCGCGAACAAGGTCCGATCGCTCGGGATGGCTAGCCAGATTGGGACCGACGGAACTCACAAAGGTTGACAGAGACTACTATCCGGAATTCAGGTGGTCAATGCGCGTTGCCCGTTGGCAGCACCGAGGCAAAAGTGATTTGGTGCAGAAGTCGCTGGCAGATTACAAGTTCATCAAGACTTATCGTAAACTGCGAGTCAGTCCTGCAATGGTCACTGGAGTTACAGACCGCCTGTGGGGTAAGGGCGAGCTAGTTGGCTTGTTGGAAGCCCAAAGAAGGCAGAAAAAACGGCATGATAACGGGAAAAGCGAAAGGCGACAAAGAACTATTTGAGTTCACAATAAAGCCTTTTGTGGCCACTGGATTCTTATTGAGCATCCGGTATAGCGGGGACTGTCACCACAACATCACGGGAGCTGGAGTCTGGCCTACCATCGAGAAAGCCAAGCAAATCGCCCAAGAAACCGCATCCCGACTACTTCATGGAGCAATCGTATCTTGGGATGAAGATTCAAAGTAGCCCTACCAGTTGGTGTGTTCTATGACCTTGGATCGCATTTACGCGCTATCATCGAAGCCGCGATGTCTGCGCAGAAATCTATGCTCAATGAATTTGCCTGGGACCAGCGGTATAGAGTGAACGGCATGGCAGACGTGCTCACGCCTGCGCTGGTGATTTATCCGGAAGTCGTCGCTGCAAATTTGGAGCGGACGGTGGAGTTGCTCGGCGGCGGTGCGGATCGCTGGCGCGTACACATCAAGACGGCCAAGTTGGGCTACACGGTGGGCATGCTGGTCGAGCGCGGCGTCCACAATTTCAAGTGCGCGACGACCTTGGAACTGCTAGTGGCCTGCCAGTGCGGCGCTGCCGACGTTCTCCTGGCGTATCCTTCGATCGGTGCGAATGCGCGCCGGGTGCGGGAGATCGCGGAGGAGTTCCCGAAGGTGAGCATATCCGTACTGGCTGAGAATCAAGAGCAGATTCAGCAATGGCGCGACAGCCGCCTGGGAATATTCATTGATATAAATCCGGGCATGGACCGCACAGGCATTGAGCAGAGCCACGGAGGCGAAGTTGTCGCGCTGGTGCGCGCGATTGGCGATGCGGGCCTGGAGTTCCGCGGCTTGCACTATTACGACGGGCAATATGGGGGACTGGATGAGCCCGAACGGACCACGACCGCACATGATGGTTACGATCGCTTGCTGAAAATTGTGAGCGAAGTTGAACGCAGTGGGAAAGGCGTGCCCGAAGTAATCACGGCGGGAACGCCGACGTTTCCTTGCTCGCTTTCTTACGAAGGCTTTCGCAAGGGCGGGTTCGTCCACCGCATTTCGCCGGGAACCATTGTGTATTGCGATGCGACAAGCCTGGCGCAACTTCCCGAAAGCTACGGCTACCGACCGGCGGTGTTGGTGATGACGCGCGTGGTCAGCCGGCCACGCGCGGGGATGATCACATGCGATGCCGGGCACAAGGCGGTTTCAGCCGACTCGGGTGTTCCAACGTGCGTGGTCGTCGGACATTCGGAACTGACGCCACTCTCGCCGAGCGAAGAGCATTTGCCCATGGCGGTGAAAGAAGGAGCCGCAGCCCCGCACGTCGGAGAAGCGCTATATCTCCTGCCCCGGCATGTTTGTCCGACGGTGAACAATTTCGATTGCGCGCTGCTGGTGCGGGATGGAGAAATTGAGTCGGTGGAGAAGGTGTCGGCGCGGGGACGCGAGGCACCGCTGCTACGTGCCGCGGACAAAGCGGCTTCTTTTAAAGGTTAAGAGAATTCTGAAAAATCCAAGAGCCCGATTCTCGGGCGGCCAGCGAAGCGCCAGAATAAATTCCGCCATCCAATAACTTGCAATTCCCTACCGTCTTCCTCGCGCGGGCTTCTTTTTTAAAGTGCGCGGCGGCGTCTTGCTGGATTTCTTCGCAGCGTAGGCGATGCAATCGATTTCGATCAACATGCCGGGCGTGTGGCCGAGATCGCTGCCGACGGTGGTGCGCACGGGATAGGGCTGAGAAAATCGGCGCGCGTAGACCGCGTTGTAGCGGGCAAATAGGCCATTGTCGCTGAGGTGGACGTTGACCTTGACCACGTCGCGGAGGGACACGCCATCGGCTTGTAGAATGGCGGTGATGTTATCGATGGTCTGCTCGGTCTGCTGCTCGATGGTATCGCCGACCAGATTTCCTGTAACCGGATCGAGAGGTCCCGTGCCGGTTACGAAGATAAAATCCCCGGCCCGCCATCCCTGGGAGTAGGCTCCGCGCGGGGGCGCGCCGCGCTTGCTCTGAATTGCGTATTTGGCCATGCTCGCATCTCCTTGTGACACAGCGGATATATAACACGGTCTTCCTCGAATAGCCGCGGGGCAACGGCAAGCCTTGGCTTCATGAAAACATGTAGTTAGAGAAAGTGAAACCGCCACGAACTGTGACCCGTCTGATAAATAGGAACACGCGAGCTGGTCTTGGGAGCTTGGCACCTATGAGATTAGTCGCGTCAGCGATTTTGCTTGGTGCTCTGGCAGGAGCCGCGCAAGCCCGGCAGGCGATTTCGCCACCTGCGGATCCTCCCAGCCCACGGGCGGTGGTCGGCACATCCCAGAACGCGACGATCACGATTCCGGCAGGCACCAAAATTGTATTGGCGCTGACAAGTCCGGTGTGGGCCAATTCGGCAAAGCCCGGAGATGCGATCTACTCGTCGGCAGCCTTTCCTGTCGAGTCCGGCAATCAGATCGCGATTCCGCCGGGGACGTATGCGCAGGGCCAGATCGATGCTTTGACACGGCCCAAGGGGAGAGCCAGCCGCGCCGAGTTTCAAATCCATTTCACAAAACTGATTTTCGTAAACGGCTACACTGTCTTACTGCCGAGCGTTCCACTGGTCACTGGCGACCCCCAAGGCCAGATGGTGACGGGAGATGACGCGGCGCTGCCACAAGTTCCGACCGGGATAGCGACAGTCTATGTAGATGTCAGTTCGAGGAGCGACATCCTTCTCGACAAAGGTACGCAGATCGAGATGGTGTTGCAAAACGCGCTCTCGTTGGATGAGAGCAGCGTACTGGCTGCGGCCCGTCGAACGAAGCCGCTACAGATTGCGGCGGTCAAATCCGCGACGCTCTGCCGGCCAACTCCCGGCACGCCGGGAACTTCGGACACGGTCATACCGGGCACTCCTGGCTCACCAGGCACACCTGACACGGTCATACCCGGAGGTCCGGGCATGCCGCCCACCGTGATTCCGGGGATTCCGGCCACGCCGGGCACACCACCGACGATCATTCCCGGCAGTCCGGGCACGCCGGGCACGGTGTGCCCGGCGCCGCCAGCGGTGCTATCCAGCCAGAGCGCCAAAGACGTTCACACGAAGACGCTTTCCTTCCCCTCTGCAGTGCAAATAGCCGGAAGAGACCTGTCCGCCGGAATATACGAATTGACTTGGAAGGGGTTGGGTCCAGCGGCGCAGGTCGAATTGATGCAGAAGGGAAAGCACCTTGTCAGTGTCCAGGCACGGATCATCACCTTGGACAGGAAATCGCCCGCTGACGGAACGGTAGGGCGCAACAACCCCGACGGATCGGTGGCCGTGAAGTCGCTTTGGTTCGCCGGCGAGAACTTCGTGCTCACTTTTGATTAGGGCGGCGCATGATGCTCTGGAGAGCGTTGCGTCATTGCCAAGGCGTGATGGGTTGGAAACTTTGAAGGCTGTTAGCCACGAAAGGCAGGGAATCATGCGACTGATTGCCATGGCGGGACTCTTGATTGCTTCGAGATGCTGGGCGCAAGAACCAACACCAAATTTCCAACAGCCACCAGTTCAAGTTCAAGAACCAGCGGCGCCTCCGGCTCAGAAAGAGCCGCTGGTCGTCCCCGCCGGTACCCGAATACCTCTCACGCTGGCAAACCCGATTCGGATAAAGACGGCGCGCCCCGGCGACGCGGTGCGTGCCGCGGCGGCTTTTCCCGTGACCGTTGGTACGCAGGAAATGATCCCTCCCGGAACTTTTGTGGAAGGCTCGCTGGAAAGGGTGATCAAGAAAGATGCTTCGGGCCAGCCTGCGTTGCAGGTTCATTTCACGCGCATAGTTTTCGCCAACGGTTATGCAGTAGCGCTGGACGGCGCGATGGTACAGGCAAGGGCCGACACACCCGGCAATGGTTCGCCGGAAGTGTCCGCCGCAGGCGGGCAGGTCGCGGCAAGCACTGAGACAGGCACCGGCATGGGTGATGGATTTGGCGGCGGAATGGGCTTTCAACAGCAACCACCGCCGCTGCCTCCGCTGCCGGGCCCGCATTATGGCCCTATTATTGGGGTGGCTGCCGGCAGTGCGGCGGTAACGATTCTCGCCGTCGTTTTCGGGCATCGTCACCGATACGATAACGCACTTTTTGATTCCGGCTGGCAGTTCGAGATGGTGCTGCAAAGCCCGCTGTTGTTGGACGCGGACAAGGTAGCTGCGGCAATCGCGATTCCCATCGCGCAGTGAATCGGGAAACATTGGCGCTTGCGAAAACGCTCTTAAATCCCAAACTTTCCTGAATACCACCGCGTCTTTATTTGGCGCACAATTCCGCTCCTGACACTGTTTCGAGATTGTTTGATTTTGCCAATTGTGAGAGATTTTGAGCGATCGGAGGTAGTCAATCTTTCTAGGGAGACAATCCGTATGAAATGGACCATGCGGGGAACCTGTGCCCTGGCGACGTGCTTGGCGGTGGGATTGCTTGCGGTGTGCTGGCGCACGGAAATCAGGGCCGAGGGTTCGAATGCTCCGAAGCCCACTGCGGGTCGCGTCGATCAGCCTGGAACGGCAGTCGCGAGCTCGTGGGATCAGAAGGCGGCTGCCGCTTATCTCGATCAAAGAGCAAGTTGGTGGATGGGATGGCCAAGAGCCGCGCGCGATCACGAAACCTTTTGCGTGTCATGTCATACAGCCGTTCCTTACGCGCTCTCACGGCCTGCCCTGCGCAAGGCGATCCGTGAAACGGCTCCTTCTGCTAACGAACGAAGACTCCTGGACAATGTCACCAAGCGAGTGCGGCTTTGGAAGGAGGTCGCGCCGTTCTACAGCGACGCGGATCGCGGCGTGTACAAGACGGTGGAGTCTCGTGGGACGGAATCGGTTCTCAATGCGCTAATTCTAGCGAGCCGTGACGCGCAGGGCGGGCAACTCGGCGACGACGCGCGCGCCGCGCTGGATAACATGTGGGCTGAGCAACAAACCACGGGGGATAGAAAGGGCGCGTGGTCGTGGTTGCGGTTCGCGAATGAGCCCTGGGAAGCCGACGATTCGGACTATTACGGAGCCACGCTTGCGGCGGTCGCGGTGGGAACAGCACCTGGGAATTATCGCGCTCGGCCGGAAATTCAGAATAATCTCAAGATGCTGCGCGATTATTTGAACAGAGAATGCGCCGCACAAACGACTATCAATCGCGTGGTCCTCTTGTGGGCTTCGGCGAAAGTGCCTGGGCTCCTTGATCCGGAACGACAGAAAGCCATCATTACCGAAGTTTTGGGTAAGCAGCAGGAGGACGGCGGGTGGAGTCTGTCTTCCCTGGCTGGGGGTTGGAAACGAAACGATGGAACACCGCAGGAAGTAAAGAGCGATGGATACGCTACCGGGCTGATCACGTTTGCGCTGCAGCAGGCAGGGCTTCCCTCGGAAAATTCCCAACGGAAGTCAGCGCTCGCTTGGCTGACGGCCAATCAAAACAAGACGGAAGGATTTTGGCTGGCCTATTCCTTAAACAAAAACGTAGAACATCACATGACTCCGAGTACCGCGCTGTTCATGAACGATGCGGCGACGGCTTATGCCGTCCTCGCGCTGAGCGAAGCCAACAAACAATAGTCAGGGCCGCATTTTGGCAGCGCCGTCACGTTTCGCGGCGCTTCGAACTTATAAACTAAACGGACATCGCTCACAGCCCGGTTCCCTGCCCATTCGTCCCTGGTGGCGGCCCGTTTGTCCCGTCGCCATTGCGCGGATGATGTTTTTGCGCTATTGGATGGCGCATGAAAACCTTCAAACCCTTTTGTTACTTCCGCTGGCTCGTGCTGTTCTTACTTTTAGTCTGGCTGGTCTCCACGGCGCGCGGGCAATCCAAGCCCGATGCGGGCTGGCCAAATTATGGGAACGATCCTGGAGGCACGCGCTATTCGTCGGCAGCGCAAATTGACCGCGGCAATGTCGGGCAACTCAAGGTCGCGTGGACTTACCGAACCGGGGCGTTTCCCCATGACGCGGAACTTGATCACAAAGCGGCATTTGAAACGACACCCATACTGGTGGACGGCAAGCTGTTCCTGAGCACGCCGTTCGATCAAGTGATCGCTTTGAACCCGGAGACAGGTGCAAAGATGTGGGAATTCGACCCTGTGCTGGAACTTCCCTACGGTGCTTCGGAAGTGACTTCGCGCGGGGTTGCGGCGTGGCGCGATCCGGCGGCCAAACGCGGACAAGCATGTGCGCTGCGCATTTTCATTGGCACGCTGGATGCGCGCTTGATTGCCCTCGACGGCGGGACGGGAAGGCCCTGCACTGATTTCGGCACGGGCGGAGAAGTGGAACTGACGACCGGCATCAAATTGCGCGACCCGGGAGACTACCAGGTCACATCCGCTCCGGCGATCGTGAAGGATCTGGTCATCACGGGCTCTTCGATTGGAGACAATCGCGCGGTAACCCTGGAGCGCGGGCTGGTGCGCGCTTACGATGCGCGAACCGGCAAATTGCGGTGGACGTGGGACCCCATTCCCTGGGCGTTGGAGACGACGCCGCGTACGGGTGCGGGCAATGCGTGGTCCACGCTTTCGGTGGATACGGAGCGCGATCTAGTTTTCATCCCGACCGGCAGCGCCAGCCCGGATTATTTCGGGGGCGTTCGAAAGGGCGACAACAAGTGGGCGAACTCCGTGGTGGCGCTGCGCGCTTCCACGGGTGAATTTGTGTGGGGATTCCAAGTCGTGCATCACGATTTGTGGGATTACGACGTGGCCGCGCAGCCCACACTGTTCACTTGGAAAGACGGCACGCCCGCAATCGTCATCAACACGAAGATGGGCCGAGTGTTCGTGCTCAATCGCTTGACGGGAATGCCGCTGCTCACCGTCGAAGAGCGGCCCGTGCCGAAGAGCGATATCGCCGGAGAAGAGTCGTGGCCGACGCAGCCCGCGTCTACAATTTCGCTCGTTCCGGAGAAATTGTCAGCCGAGGATGCCTGGGGCAAAGACTCCACCGAAAAGGAATGGTGCGCCGAGAAAATCAAAGCCGCGCGGTCCGGCGAAATATTCACTCCGGTGAGTCTTGAAGGCACGCTGGTATACCCGAGCAACGTCGGCGGTGTGAACTGGGGCAGCGCGGCATACGATCCGCGGCGGCATTTGATGTTTGTTGATACCAACCGGTTGCCGATTTTTGTAAAGCTGATTACGCGGAGCGATTTCGACTCGGCACGCAAGAATGCCACCGACATGGACCGGCTGCACGGCGAATTCGCACGGCAGACCGGCGCACCGTTTGCGATGTTCCGAACGCCACTGCTCGCACCGAGCGGACTTCCGTGCAACGCACCACCTTGGGGCACAGTTGCCGCTGTCGATCTCTTCACGGGGAAGAAAGTTTGGGATGTGCCGCTGGGAAGTTTCATCCCAGGCATGAATACCGGCACGGTCACGCTCGGCGGACCGATTGTTACCGCAGGTGGGTTGGTCTTCACGGCCGCCGCAATGGACAACTTTCTCCGCGCTTTCGACTCGGAAACCGGTAAGGAGCTTTGGAAGTATCAGCTGCCCGCGGGGGGCCAGGCCACCCCGATGACCTACACGGTTAACGGCAAGCAGTATCTAGTCATTGCCGCCGGTGGCCACGGCAAACTTGGCACCAAGCAAGGCGATTTCGTGATCGCGTTTACCTTGCCCTAAAGAAAAAAGACATACCCGAATCGTAGAAGGAGCGCGCGTGATTCTTGCTATACAATCGTGGCTGGGCAGAAATGACGGAAAAAAGATCCCACAGCCGCGGTTTGTGGCTTATCGCTGTTTTCAAGCTCGTGAAAGGGTTCGCACTGCTGTTGCTGGGGATTGGAGCGCTGCGCCTGTTGCACAAAGACGTGGCTTCCATTGTCGAACATTGGATCAACGTCTTTCGAGTCGACCCGCACAATCACTTCATCGACTTGCTCCTCGCGAAGCTCTCCCTACTCGACGACCAGAAGCTAAAAGAGCTGAGCATCGGCACGTTCATCTATTCAGCTATTTTTTTCACGGAAGGGATTGGCCTGGCGCTGCATAAACGCTGGGCCGAGTACTTCACCATAATCACTACGTCTTCGTTTTTGCCACTGGAAGTCTACGAGTTGGCAAAACACGCGAGCTATGCAAAAGGCTTTGCGCTGGTGGTGAATCTCGCCGTGGTCGCCTATCTGATCCGGGAACTCCGCCGTTATCCAAAAAGGCCATAACGCCGCAACAATTCAACGCAGGCTATCCGATAATGCGCAGCGAAATTTGTGCCCAGAGGCGATTCGTTGTGAAACCACGTGATGCCAATGTTGAGCGAGCGCTCAGGGAATGGTCAGCGTATTCCCTTCACCAACGGCTGTGGCTGTTTCATTGCCCTGATAGCGATAGACCACGATGAGGACTTTGTCCGCGCCGACGGCAGGATCGCCACCCAGCGCGCTGTTGGTCACCACCAAGCTCAGCGTTCCCTCACGAACCCGGCTGCGCAAGACTTCGGTGACGTTCACCGTCCGGCCCTGGACGCCGTAGTAAGCGCCGACAATTCTTAAACTGTTACCACCATCGCGCTCACGGTCACGGTCGCCCGCGCCTGGGGGATGATCATCCCCATCATCACGGCGAACACTGAACATGCGCACTTCAATGAAGCCGCCTTCTTTGAAATTGAATTCGCGTTCCTCGTTCCTCCGGTTTCTTGCGAAGATGCGAAGAGACTTATCGGCACCAACGGCGGGATCGCCGCCCATGGTCTGGTTGGTGACGGCAACTCGTCCATTCACGCCGCCGCGGCCGATAAGGTCTTTGAGAATGTCAGTGACATCGGCGCGCTGATTCTTGAAGCCGTAATCGGCTCGAACAATCTGCCATCCCTCATCCTGGGCCCCCGTTCCGGTACTGAAAACAGTTACACCAACAGCGAAAAAAGCCACTGCAATAACGAACAACACATATCGATTTGCGACTTTCATCGGGGATTCCTCCGTGGCGGCGACCTTTCGCCTTGTTTGAATCAATGTAACCCCGCCGCAGCCGCACGGAAACGATTGATCCGCGCCGGATTGTCCAAGTTGTCTACACGCCAACGTGCAGGCGTCAGCGCATGCGCGATTCTGGGGTGACTCTCGCATTGCTAGGCTTTTCTTGATCGGATTTGCAAATCCCGCGCGCTTCCCTCATTATTATTTGTTTGTTCGGGGACGCAGAGTGCTTCCGCTGCGGCAATCCTTATTTAGCTTCGTTTTTTCTATCGATCGATTTCTGATCGTTTACTAAAGGAGTGGCATGGAAAAACCTTCCAAGATCGCGCCCGCCAAGGGAAAACTGGGAGTCCTGCTTCCGGGAATGGGCGCCGTCAGCACAACGTTCATGGCTGGAGTGGAACTCGTTCGGAGGGGCAAATCGCAGCCGGTGGGATCGCTCACGCAAATGGGCACGATTCGCCTGGGCAAGCGCACCGAGGGCCGCTCGCCACTGATCAAAAAATTCGTTCCGTTGGCCGAGTTGAAAGATCTCTCCTTTGGCGGATGGGACATCTTCAAGGACAATGCGTATCAATCCGCGGCCAATGCCGGCGTCTTGAATCCTCAGGATCTTGAGAAGGTGAAGCCCTTTCTCTCCACAATCAAGCCGATGAGAGCCGCGTTTGATCATGATTTCGTGAAGCTGATTGACGGGCCGAATATCAAGAAAGGCAAGAACAAGTACGAGCTGGCGCTGCAAATCAAGGAAGACATCGCCAATTTCCGCAAGACTTCCCGCGCGTCGCGGCTGGTGACTTGCTGGTGCGGTTCGACGGAATCGTTTGTGAAACCGGAGGAAGTGCATTCGACGCCGGAGAAATTTGTCGAGGGCATGAAAGCGAACCATCCAGCGATCGCGCCGTCGATGCTTTACGCGTGGGCTTCGGTGACGAGCGGCGTGCCCTACGCCAATGGTTCCCCAAACCTGAGCGTGGACATCCCCGCCATGCAGACGCTCGCGCACGAGCACAACGTGGCGATTTGCGGGAAAGACTTCAAGACAGGCCAGACCTTGCTGAAGACGGTGCTTGCGCCAGCGTTTAAGGCACGCATGCTGGGACTGGACGGTTGGTTCTCCACGAATATTCTTGGCAACCGCGATGGTGAAGTTCTTGAGGACCCGGGGTCATTCAAGACGAAGGAAGAATCCAAGCTCAGCGTGCTGGAATACATCCTCCAGCCGCAGTTGTATCCGCAACTCTACGGCAAGATGCACCACAAGGTGCGCATCAACTACTACCCGCCGCGCGGCGACAACAAAGAGGGCTGGGACAATATTGACATCTTCGGCTGGCTAGGCTACCCGATGCAGATCAAAGTGGATTTCCTCTGCCGCGATTCCATTCTGGCCGCGCCCATCGTGCTCGACTTGGTCCTATTCCTCGATCTGGCGCAACGCGCTGGGATGCGCGGAATCCAGGAGTGGCTCAGCTTTTATTTCAAATCGCCGATGACGGCTCCGGGCCTGTACCCCGAGCACGACCTCTTCATTCAATCCATGAAGCTGAAAAACACGCTTCGCTGGATGAGGGGCGAGGACCTGATCACACACCTTGGCCAGGAGTATTACGACTAATTCAGCTTAGGCGCCTTTGGCTGCGGCGGATTTGGCTTCGACGGCGTCGAGGACGCGGGCCGAATAAATCAGGGCTGCCCCGGCATTCATGCTGACGGCGACTCCCAGCGCTTCGGAAATCTCTTCCTTGGTGGCGCCGGCTTTGAGCGCCGCGTCGGTGTGGAACACAATGCAGCCATCGCAACGCGTGGTTACTGCAACGGCCAGGGAAATCAATTGGCGCGTCTTTTCGCCGAGCTTGCTGGTTTTGGAGTTGGCACCGCTGAGCGTCAGATAACCCTGAAGCGTGTCGGGCGAAAGCTTGCCGAGCTCACCCACCCTGCCGCCGATTTCCTTGTGGTATTGATTCCAGTCCATAACCATGGTTTTCTCTCCTCTTTTAGCAAGATTTAAGACGCGCGTGATTATACTCTCGGTCCGGTCGAATGTGGTATGTTGTCCAGTTCAGTCAAGTCTGCCGAGTTTCGGGGCGGTTGTACTAAAGCGGCGCATCCCTTTCCTTTCGTGCCCGCGAAGCAGTCGAACATTACCCAAGGAGCTGTGTCCATGAAGAGTCTGTACAACGGGATGGCTGTTCCCGCGGATGGCAAGGCCATTGGTTACAACGCGGGCGAGCTGCAGGTACCGGATTCGCCGATTATTCCGTTCATCGAGGGCGACGGCACGGGGCGCGATATTTGGAAAGCGTCACGGCGTGTGTTTGATGCGGCGGTCGAGAAAGCTTACGGGGGAAAGCGCCGCGTGGCGTGGTTCGAAGTGTTTGCGGGAGAGAAAGCCTTCAAGACATGCAATGAGTGGCTCCCGAACGACACCGTCGACGCTATTCGCGATTTTCGCGTAGCCATTAAAGGCCCGCTCACCACGCCGGTTGGCGGCGGCATACGTTCGCTGAACGTCGCGCTGCGCCAGCTTCTGGATCTTTACTCGTGCGAACGGCCCGTGCGCTACTTCAAGGGAGTTCCCTCCCCCGTGCGCGAGCCGGAAAAAATGGATGTGTTCATCTTCCGTGAAAACACGGAAGACGTTTACATTGGGATCGAATGGAAATCCGGTTCCCCGGAAGCGAAAAAACTTCTCGAATTCCTGAACCACGAGATGTTGAAGGACGGGAAGAAACAGATTCGCTGGGATTCCGGAGTCGGGATCAAACCGATTTCGCCGACGGGAACGAAACGACTGGTGCGGCGCGCGATCAAGTACGCGCTGGCGAACGGACGGAAGAGCGTGACGCTCGTACACAAAGGAAATATTCAGAAATTTACGGAAGGGGCGTTTCGAGACTGGGGTTACGACCTGGCTCGCGAAGAATTCCGCGCACAGACGATCACCGAGCGCGAGAGCTGGATCGTCGATAATCTCGATAAGAATCCGGCGCTGACCGTGGAACAAAATGCCTCGATGATCGAGCCAGGCCTGGAGCAAGCCACCGACGCATTTAAGAAAACGGTGCATGACGAAGTGAAAGCGACGGTGGACGCGATTTATGCAACACATGGCAAGGGCCAGTGGAAGCAGAAACTGCTGATTAACGACCGGATCGCGGACTCCGTGTTTCAACAAGTGCTGTTACGCGCGGACGAATACAGTGTGCTTGCGACCTCTAACTTGAACGGCGATTATTTGTCGGACGCGTGCGCCGCGCAGGTTGGCGGACTGGGAATGGCACCGGGGTCGAATATCGGCGATGGTTACGGTGTTTTTGAGGCGACCCATGGAACCGCGCCAAAGTATGCGGACAAGGACGTGATTAACCCGAGTTCCGTGATGCTCTCGGGCGCGATGATGTTTGAGTTTCTGGGTTGGAAGGAAGCTTCCACGCTGATCGAGGATGGCATCGCGCGGACCATTCAGCAAAAGCGCGTGACGTATGATCTGGAACGGCTGATGGCGGGCGCGACGAAGGTGGGAACCTCAGCGTTTGCGTCGGCGATTATCGAGAACATGAAGGGCGCTGCGGCGGCTCGCTAGCCACAAAGAAAACTCCGACGCAGAGACCGCACAGGATTTGCAGAACAGAATTGATTGGAGACGAGGAGCAGAATGAGCAGAAAAAAGGTGACGGTGGTGGGTGGGGGTTTTGTTGGATCGACCACAGCGCAGCGGATTGTGGACAAAGAGCTGGCAGATGTGGTGCTCACGGATATTCTGGATGGTCCGCCCGCAGGAAAAGGGCTGGACATGCTCGAGTCCGGCCCGATCACGCGGACGGATTCGCGGGCCACGGGCATCTCGACGGCCAACGCCGACTATTCAGCCACGGCGAACAGCGACGTCGTTGTGATTACCGCTGGATTTCCTCGTAAGCCCGGGATGAGCCGCGACGATTTGCTGAAAGCAAATTACGACGTAGTGAAGGGCGTGGTCGAACAGATCGTAAAGCATTCGCCCAACTGCATCCTCGTCATGGTGACCAATCCTTTGGATGCTATGGCGCAAGCGGCTTTGAAGGTGAGCGGTTTCCCGAAGAACCGCGTGATGGGCATGGCCGGGGTGCTGGATTCGGCGCGCATGAGTTCCTTTGTCGCGATGGAATGCAAAGTCAGCGTGGAAAACGTGCACTCGTTCGTGCTGGGTGGACACGGAGACGACATGGTGCCGCTGCCGAGGTACTCAACGGTGGCGGGAATTCCCCTCCCTGATTTGATGCCGAAAGAGCGGATCGATGCGATCGTCGAGCGCACCCGCAAAGGCGGCGCGGAAATCGTGAACCTCCTGAAGACCGGCTCGGCGTACTATGCGCCCTCGGCAGCTGCGGTGGAAATGGTCGAGGCAATCCTCAAGGACAAAAAGAAAATTCTGCCCTGCTGCGTGTATCTTGAGGGCGAGTATGGGATCAAGGGGTTGTTTGTCGGCGTGCCAGTGAAGCTTGGAGCAAAGGGCGTCGAGGAGATCATTCAAATCAAGCTGACGCCGGACGAAAATGCCGCTCTCCAGAAGTCGGCGGCATCCGTGAAGGAATTGGTGACTGTGCTCGGGCTATGATGTAACTTCGCATCGCGTGCACCTTTCCGCTGAGGAGAAGAAGAATGAAATTAGCCACTTCTATTTTTTTAGTATATCTTTTTGCCCTCATTCTCCTTCTTATGCCGATCCTCGACCTGATGACTCATAGGGATCTGCAACCTGCGTCAAAGATAGGTGTGGACCTCCGATGTTCCTACGCAGGACTTATTGGCGTCTTCTTGGGTAGCGCGCTGATATCTATTCACAGAAGGATCGCGAGGCTGGAGGAATCCGCAGCTCCAAAGAATCAGAAGCCGTGAAGATGACTAGGAGAACGATGAAACATTGGAAGGCGTTGTTCCTTATGGGCCTGCTGGGATTTGTAGCGATGACCTTGGCGAAGAGCGGCCACAGTGAGACAAAACCGGTGCGCGTGGTGCTGGTAAAGATGCCCTACGTGGGCGAGAGAAATGTGCCGGACACTGCGCGCGGGCCGAATTACCTGGAAGAAGGCGGAATTCGCAAGCTCCTCGAACAACTGGGCGCCCAAGTCCAACCGAGTCTGACAGTTGTTTTGACCCCGGACGAACAGAAGGCCTACGGCTCGTGGAACCACCTCGCTTTGGCGAGCGGCGACATGGCCAAGCTGGTCGCCGAGGAAAGACGCCGGGGAAACCTTCCGGTCGGGCTGTTGGCGAACTGCAACGGCCTTTTAGGAATGCTCAGCGGGTTGCAGCATTCCGGGCCGAGTGCGAAGCCGCTGCGCGTGGGCATGGTGTTCATCGACGCGCATGGCGATTTTAATACGCCGGAAACGACGCTGAGCGGGATGCTCGGTGGCATGCCTGTGGCCATTGCCGCTGGGCAGTGCCTCTCGCGGATGCGCATGAAAGCCGGTTTGGAACCTGCCATACCGACCCGCCATATCGTGGAGATGTGCGTGCGCGACACCGATCCGCTGGAACAGGAATTGCTCGACCGATCAGAGATCCAGCAATTGACTCTAGAAGACGTTCGAACGCGCTCGGCAAATCTTCACCGGGAGATGAAGCGTCTTTCGGAAGCTACCGACGTGATCTACGTTCACGTGGACATGGACGGGCTCGACCCGCACGAAGTTCCCGGCGTCGCTCTCCCCGTCCCCGGAGGACCAACGAGTCTGGAGTTGGCCGCGGCGCTCACGGAGATGTTCAAGTACGAGAAGGTCGCGGCATTCGGCGTAGCCGCCATGCCGTTCGACGAAAGCGACAAAACTGGAATTTCGCGCCAGGCTGCCTACAACCTGATTCTCGGAGCTGTGAAGGGCGTCCAAGAGCGGAAGAGCGAATAGTTGCCGCGCATTTGTGCGCGATGCAGCGCGCACGCTGCTGTTACAATTTCCCGCCTAGTCAGAGCAAGCCGTTACCAGCCGAAGAGTCTTCCCGCGCCGTAGACTAACCCCAGTGTAAATCCCGCGATGACAACTTCGCCGATCGCACCCACCGCGAAAGGACGTAGGCCCTGCTTGCGCATATCGCTGAAGTTGGTGCGCAGGCCGACACCAGCGAACGTGAGCAGAAATGCCCAGCGCGAAAGATTGGCGAGCGCTCCGACCTGATCCTTGCTGAAGAAGTGGTACGTGGCCAGCACGGAAATCAGCAGAAAGCCGAGCACGAACTTGGGGAATTTCTGCCAGAGAAACTCAGCCTTGTTTCCCACTGTTTTCGCCTGGCCTTGGCTGGCCCAATAAATCGCATAAGCGAGCACGACAAAACCAATCATCGCGTTGCGCGTGGATTTGACCAGCACCGCGAGTTTTCCCGCGGCATCGGAGTACAGGGCTCCAGCAGCTGTGGCCTCGGCAGTATTGTCTACGCCAAGTCCAGCCCAAAGCCCATACGCCTTGTCGCTCAAATGCAGGTAGTGCCCGATGACTGGAAATGTGAACAGCGCGAACGCCCCAAGCGCAAGAATTGCGGCGATGGAAAAAGAAGAGTCCTCGTCATCGGCTTCGATGGCGCCCTTGGTGGCGATGATGGCGCTCACGCCGCAGACAGCGGAGCCTACCGCGAGCAGTGTAGTGAGCTTCGGCTTGAGTTTGAAGATTCGGCCAAGGAAAGTCATGAAAGCGATGGCGCCCGTGATTTCGATGGCCACGAGCACGAGGCTGACGCTTCCAAGCTTGAGAATGTCGCCCAAAAGAAAGCGTGCGCCGAGCAACACGATTCCGGCCTTGAGCCAGAATTCGTACGTCGCGACCCCGCTCCGGAAAATCTCCGGCACGCCTACCGTGTTCGAGATCGCCAAGCCGAGAACGATGGCCCAAAGGACGTATTCGATGTTGGGAAACGTCCAGTGGTGCGCCTTGGCGTAGGCGCCAACGTTTTGTTCGAGCAATTTACCCGCGTAACCGATGGCCGCAAGCAAAAGTATTCCGGGGACTACACGTAAAAAGCGTAACGCCGGTTGCACCGGTTGCGCCTGGGGAACCACGATTACATCAGCCATGTTTCGTCATCTCCATTGATTCAGAACGTTTCACCAGGGAATATGTTTGAAAACACCTGCGCGGACCAAAAGCGCCGCGACGAGAGCCAACAGCACAGCCCAGGTGTCCAGCGACAATTTCCAGCGACTTCCGGTCTTTCCTGCATTTCCTTCTGCACTCATCGGTTTGCTCCTTTACGCCACGCACTCGCCGCGGCCCAGCTTGAGAGAATAAGTTTCGGTGTCGCCCCAATCGACGAAGAGATCTTCGGAGGCGCTGCTCACATCAACAAATGGTTTCAGCCGGTCCGTGATGGCTTCGTCCGGCGTGCGCGCAACCCAGGCGGAAAAAGTTTCTTTCTGCTGACGACCCTGCTGATAGAAGGCCAGCAGTTCGCGCAGGATCGTCGGAATGGGGCGCGCCGGTACAGCCATGATCTGCCGCGCAAATCTCACCCCGGCAGCATCTACCTTGCCTCCAAGCAGCAATTGATAATACGGAGCCTGCTGCTCGTTAATCTTCCGGACGTTTCCGTAAAATCCAATGTCGGCAATGTGATGATGTCCGCAGGAATTGGGGCAGCCGCTGATCTTGATGCGCAACTTTTGAATTTCCGGATCGCCGTAGCCGTTCAACTCGCGCGAGAGCACTTCCGCCAGCGTAAGTGACCGCGTGATGCCGAGATTGCACGTAGTGGCGCCAGGGCATCCCGTGACGTCGGAAATGGTGCGCGCGCCGGACGTGGCGAGTTCCAATGTGCGCAGCCCGTCGTAAACCGCTCGCACGCGGTCAAACGGCACCCACGGAATGACGAGATCCTGATTAACCGCGATCCGCACGCCCGTCAGTTCATTCTTTTCCAGAATGTCGGCGAGGCCCCGCATCTGGTTGCTGTGAATCGTGCCTGCGGCAAGTTTGACCCACATCGCGCCGTAGCCTGCCTGTCGCTGGGGCATCAAATTGTGTTCGGCCCAGCGGTCATATCCTGGTTCCTCATCGGCGGCATTTGCCGAGAAGGAGAGAGGCGTCGCAGCGATGGTGACCAGCGCCGGCTGAATCGGCGAGGGCACGGCGACGACTTCCGCTGGAGCCTGCGATACCTTTCGTTTCTCCGCTACCAGCCGGCGGAACTCTTCGATGCCCTTTGCGCGCAAGACGTATTTCAATCGCGCCAGCAGCTTGTTCTTGCGATTCCCCGTCTCCGTAAAGACGCGGAGAATCGCCTCGATCGTAGGAAGCAACTCCGCTTCCGGCAAAAAATCCGAAAGAATGGCGGCCTCCGTCGGCAAGCTCCCTAGCCCGCCACCGACCAAAACCTTGAATCCGCGGTGCGCTGTGCCGTTGGCGCCGCGAACCTGCGCGATGAGCCCGACGTCATGGATGCCGGCAACGGCGCAATCGCCGTCATTTTCGCAACCTGAAAAAGCAATCTTGAACTTGCGAGGCAAATCGTGAAAGTCAGGATGCCGCAAAAGATATCGCGAGACGCCCAAGGCATACGGCGTAACGTCAAACGCTTCGCCCGGGCAGATGCCCGCCACGGGACAGGCCGTGACATTGCGCACCGTGTTGCCACAAGCCTCTCGCGTCGTGAGTCCCGCCTCCGCCAGTAGCCTCATGGCGGCCGGGACGTTCTCGAGCTTCACGAAATGAAACTGAATGTTTTCCCGCGTGGTCAGATGTCCCCGGCCCGTCGAGAACTGGTCGGCAATGTCCGCCAGAACGCGGAGCTGCGCAGACTTGAGCACACCCGCCGCAATCTTGACGCGAAGCATCTGGAAACCTGGCTGCCGCTGGCCGTACGTGCCGTGTTTCAGGCGAAACGAGCGAAACTCCGCTTCCGTGATTGCCCCGCTTCGGAGCTGTTGGACGCGTTCTTCAAAACGCGAAATCTCCGCTTCAATCGAATCGCGGCTGTGTCTTTGTTCAATTTCGGTTGCTTCAGCAACGGTCATGATTCATGGCTCCCAAATCCAGTGCTACGAAATCCGCGATCCAAAAACAAAAAAGCCCACGGCACCAGTTGTTCTGGCTCGTGGGCTTCGGAACTTTTTGATTAGGCTACAGCTAAGTCCGGAAACTCCTCTGGCCAGAGTTGGGTGTCATGCAACACGCAGCGTTGCACATGCACGGACAACACATTATCTGGCAGCAGGTCATCATGAAATTCAAGAATACGTTCCCAACCTTCCCCAAGTCAAAGGGAAAGCCTCGCAAAGATTAGATGCATGGCATTCAAAAAAGTAATCAGCGGTCAGCAAAGATTATTAGGGCTTAGTGGCAGCTGGAGCCGGTTTCGGCGTTGCCGCTGGCTTGGCTGGAGTCGCTGCTCCCGCTGCTCCAACCAGAGTGGCCGTCTTGATGGAATCGAGCTTGGGCCAGCCCTTGTCCAGATACGGCTTCCCCTGTTTGGCAATTTGATCCTGGTCCGGGCCCGCGCTGTCGCCATACTGGTCGTAGAACATATTGACCACTTTCATCCCGGGGGCATCAACAACGCCAAAAGGCGCAAATCCTTGACGGTCCAGACCAGAATTGTCCTTGAGGCTGATAAAAACCTGCGACGTGCGGGTATTCGGCCCCGCGGTCGCAAACGTCAGATAGCCGAGCTTGTTGCTCTGCGTAACTGGGTCATCCTGAAGATCGGCGTGTTGCCAAGCGGCAGCGACGGGCGGGTAGGCGCTAATGCCAAATTGAACGACGAACCCGGGCACAACGCGGAAGAAGCTGGCATTGTCGTAAAAGTGATGCTTCACCAGATTGTAGAAACGATCAGCGCCGATGGGTGCCCAGGCGCGAGTCACCGTCACCGTAAATTCGCCGCGCGTAGTCACAAAGTTTACCTGGAACGTCTCCGGCGCTTTATCTTTCAGCAGCGCTGGCCGCAGAAGAGCGCGGTCGTAGGCACGGGTTGCTGTCGTTCCCGGCTTGGCGGCCGTGGCGGTTTTCGGAGCAGTTGCTGTCTTGGATTGTGCGGGAGTCTGTGCCGGAGTTTGCGCTGATGCCACAGCAACGAAGCCAAAGACTCCTGCAAAAAACAGGATTATGAGTTTTCTCATCGTGGTTCCCTCTCTCCTCAAATGAGTGCGTAAAACCAAACTTATTTTCGCGGCGGCGAACTCAGCTCTCGGCTGACGCGCTCGACTTCAACCATGACCCGCAGAGTATTTTCGCCGAGAATTTTCTTGATGTCACCCTCCGAATACCCTTTTCGCGAAAGAGCCTCGGTGATGCGCGGGAGGTTGGTAGCGTCTTCCATGCCATACGGCATGTTCGCGCCATCGAAGTCCGAGCCAAGGCCCACGTGTTCAGCGCCCACCACTTTCACCGCATGATCGATGTGCTCAATAATTTTCGTCCACTCCACGCGCGGAAGCTTTCCCTGATCGACATATTCGCGCGTGATACGGTCGCCTTCAATCAACTGGCAGGCTTCATTATCCCCGCACCGTTTCGTCACTTCGACGCTGATCGCCTTGTTGAGCTCGGGATTCGCCTTTTCCGCATTGCGAAATTCCTGGCTCAGGAATCCCACGTGATAATTGATCTGGATGACTCCACCCTTGGCCGCAAGGTCCTTCATCATCTGGTCGGTCATGTTGCGTGGCGCGTCACAAATCGCGCGGCAGGAAGAGTGCGAAGCGATGAGCGGAGCCTTGCTCACTTCCAGCGCATCGTAGAACGTCTTGTCGCTCACGTGCGAAATGTCCACCATGACGCCGAGGTGGTTCATCTCTCGGATGACGTCTTTCCCGAAATCGGTCAGGCCGTTGTGCGCGGCTTTGTCAGTAGAAGAGTCGGCCCACTCGTCGTTGCCGCTGTGTGTCAGCGTCATATATCGCACGCCTAGCGAAGCAAACTTGCGCAGGACGTCGAGGTCCGAATTAATCATGTGCCCGCCCTCGACACCCATCAGCGCCGCGATTTTGCCCTTCTTGCGGGCTTCGCGGATTTCGGCGGCCGTCGCAGCGAGGACCAGATTGTTGGGATGTTTTCGGACTTGCTCGCGAACTGCGTCAATCTGCACTTGCGCGCGATTCACCGCTTCGGGCCCGGTGATTTTACTAGGAATCCAAATCGAGAAGAAAATCGCACCTAGGCCGCCCTCCCGCATGCGAGGAACGTCAATGCTGCCGCTGGCGTTGCGCACCCCGATATCGAAATCCGCGTTAAGAAAGCGCTGTGTGGTGTCGTCGTGCGTGTCCACGACAATGGAAGAAAAATGCAGTTTCTTCGCGCGTGCTGAAATATCGTCCGCCGTCACGGCCGCCGCCAGAAACGATCCGGCTGAAATACACAAACCAGCCGTGAGGATAGCTCGCAACATTTCAATTCTCATTTTCTCCACGGAGCATCTAAGACCTGCTATTGCGCCTGCAATTCCCTGCTGACTTTTTCGTTTTGCTCCATCACTCGCAGAATGTTGCCTCCGAGGATTTTACGAAGATCGTCGTCGCTATAGCCTTTGCGCATCAGTGCCTCGGTGATTCTCGGCAGCTTGGAACAATCTTCCATTCCATCCGGCATGGTGGCGCCATCAAAATCAGATCCCAGACCAACGTGCTCGGCACCTACAAGCTTCACGACGTGGTCAATATGTTCGATGATTTTCTCCCAGCTCACGCGCGGCAGGGCCCCAGACGCTTCCATTTGCGTCTCGAGATCCTTTATCTTGCGTGAGACGCACGCCTCATCGCCCGCACATTCTTTGGTCACCTTCTCCATGGCCGCCACCACGCCACCGGAGGCTTTGTCGTACGCGTCCTTGTACGCTTGATCGATAAAACTTCTCTCGTAATTGATCTGAATCACTCCGCCTTTGGCCGCCAGCGCCTTGATCATTTCATCCGACATGTCGCGAACGTGATTGCAGATCGCGCGGCAGGAGGAGTGTGACGCGAACAGCGGCGCTTTGCTGACTTGCAGCGCGTCGTAAAACGTTTTGTCCGAAACGTGCGAAATGTCCACCATAATTCCTTGCCGGTTCATTTCCCGCACGATGTCCTTGCCGAAGTCCGTCAGGCCATTGTGCGCCGGCTTGTCCGTGGAGGAATCCGCCCATTCATCATTGTAAAAATGCGAAAGCGTCATATAACGGACGCCCAGATCCCCGAACATGCGCAGCACACGGATATCGTTGCCGATCATATGCCCGCCTTCGACCCCGATGAGCGCCGCGATCTTGCCCTGCTTGTGCGCTTCGCGGACTTCGGCGGCGGTGCGGCAGAACATCATGTCTTTCGAATACTTGATTACATTTTCATGGACCGCGTCGATTTGATCGAGCGCTTTCTGCACGGCAGGCGGCCCCATGATGCGTCCATCGATCCAGATGGAAAAGAAAATGGCGTTCATGCCGCCTTCGCGCATGCGCGGGATGTCTACGTGACCATCCGGATTGCGCTTGCCGAGGTCGTAGTCCTTTGAGAAAAATCGCTGCGTCGTGTCGTCATGCGTATCCAGGACGATCGATGAGAAGTGCAGCTTCCGCGCGCGCTCGGCAATGTCATCCGCCGAAGCCCGGCGCGCAATTAGCATGCCGACACAGAGAAATGAGCAAACACTAACAAGAGCGAACAATCGACGCATCGATTTCCCCCAGAGTTCAGATTGCGGTGAGAGTTTATCCTACAAGCCAGCCGAGTAGTGCCTGTTTCCACACCTCGCGGTTTACCTCGGCAATGGATTCGGTCAAAGGAATGTTCTTCGGGCAAGCGTGCACGCAGTTTTGCGCGTTGGCGCATTCCTGAATGCCGCCGGGACCTATCAGCGCCTTCAGACGCTCGTTCTTATTCATCGCTCCTGTCGGATGCATGTTGAAGAGCCGAACCTGGCTGATGATGGCCGCGCCGACGAACTGGTTGTTCTCATTCACTTGCGGGCAGACTTCGAGGCAGTTTCCGCAGCTGATGCAATTCGAAAGCGGATAACCTTTTTCCTGAATTTCCGGAGAAACGCGCGGGCCCTCACCGAGATCGTACGTGCCATCGATGGGAATCCACGCTTTCACGCGCTTCAGGCTCTCAAACATGAACTGGCGATCGACGGTAAGATCCCGGACCAGCGGAAACTTCGACATCGGCTCGATTCGAATGGGCTGTTCAAGTTGATCCACCAGCGCCGAACAAGCCATGCGAGCTTTGCCGTTGATGAGCATGGCGCACGAACCGCAAATCTCCTCAAGGCAGTTCGAATCGTACGAGATGGGCGTCGTCTTCTTGCCATCGCGCGTGACCGGATTCTCGGCGATGTCCCGCAAGCAAATGATCACGTTCATCGAAGGCCGCAATTTGAGCGCAAACTCTTCCCAACGCGCCGCTTCCCTCGGCCCGGCTTGCCGCTTCACCTTGACAATGACTTGCTTCGTTTCTGCCATAAACCCTCAACCTGCAAGAAGCCTCAGGCTTGAAAGCCTGAGCTAAAACTCCTATTTCGCCGCGTCATAACGGCGTGGCCGCGGCTTGATCAGCGAAATATCCACCGGCTCGTATGTAAGCTGGATATCGTTGTTCACCCACTTGGCGCGCGTGGTCTTCAGCCAGTTAGCGTCGTCGCGTTCCGGAAAATCCGGCTTGAAATGCGCGCCACGCGACTCGTTGCGTGCCAGCGCCCCCATGGTGATCACGCGAGCAAGAATAATCATGTTCTCCAGTTCGCGCGCAAAATTCAGCGTCTGGTTCGACCATTTCGTTCGGTCACTGAGATTGATCTTTCTATACCGCTCCTGCAGCGTTCGAATCTTCGCTTCCGCTGCTGTCAGATTCTTATTGATGCGCGTGACGGTGACGTGCTCCGTCATCACGTCTCCGAGTTCCCGCCAGAGGGTGATGGGATTTTCCGACCCGTCTTGCGTGATCAGTTTCTGATTCTTATCTTCCTGGCGCTTCTTCTCCGCATCGAAAACGCTCGACGCGGTGGATTCCGCCCCTTTTTCAAGATTCTTGGCGTACTTCACCGCCGCCGGGCCGGCCAGACCGCCACCGAAAATGCAAGACACCAGCGAATTCGCCCCCAGCCGGTTCGCGCCATGATATTGGTATTCGCATTCACCCGCCGCGTAGATCCCCGGAACATTGCTGGCCTGATCCTCGCCGTTCACCCAGATGCCACCCATCGTGTAATGCATGGCCGGGAAAACCTTCATGGGCTCCTCGCGTGGATCCACCCCGAGGAACTTCTCGTAAATCTCCAAAATTCCTTCGAGTTTGCGGTCCAGCGTCTCTCGCGGAATATGCGTCACGTCCAGGTACACCGCGGGCTGCCCATCAACACCGAGTTTTTCCTGGTACACGATGCGATGAATCGCGCGCGTGGCGATATCCCGCGGCACCAGGTTGCCGTACTTCGGATACCACTCCTCAAGAAAATAAAATCGTTCCGCATCCGGAATGCTTCTCGCCGGCCGCTTCTCCGCCGGATTCCGCGGCACCCACACTCGCCCGCCTTCGCCGCGGGCCGATTCGCTCATCAGGCGCAATTTGTCTTCGCCAGGTATCGCCGTTGGGTGGACTTGAATGAATTCTCCGTTCGCATAGTCCACGCCTTGCTGGAAGAGCGCCGATTGCGCCGATCCGGTACACACCACCGAATTCGTCGAACGCCCAAAGATCGCGCCATTGCCTCCGGTGGCAAAAATCACCGCGTCCGCAGCATACGTCTTCACTTCCATGCTGCGCAGATCCATCGCGCAAATGCCGCGGCACACACCACCCTCATCGATCACTGCAGAGAGAAACGTCGCTCCCTCGAATTTTTTAACTTTTCCTTCCGCCTCGTGTCGCCGCACTTGCTCATCCAGGGCGTACAGCAGTTGCTGTCCCGTCGTCGCACCCGCAAACGCCGTCCGGTGATACAGCGTCCCGCCAAACCGACGATAATCAAGCAAGCCTTCCGGCGTGCGGTTGAACATGACGCCCATGCGGTCGAGAAGATCGATAATCCCCGGCGCCGCTTCGCACATGCGCTTTACCAGGGGTTGATTCGCGAGGAAGTCTCCACCGTAAATCGTGTCATCAAAGTGCTTGTCGGTGGTATCCCCTTCGCCTTTTTGGTTTTTCGCCGCGTTGATGCCGCCCTGCGCGCAAACGGAATGTGATCGTTTCACCGGCACGATTGAGAAGAGCTCCACCGGGATGCCGGACTCCGCAACGCGGATCGTGGCCATCAGGCCGGCCAGACCACCACCCACGACAATGATCTTTGGTTGTCTCATTTGTTGGGCAAATATGCTGAGAAAGGATGCCAGTCAAATCGGAAGCTGATAATCACCAGGATTCCGACAACGCCGAACGCGACTCCTACCAGCGCCCCAAATCGTCCGGCGGCTTGCTGCGCCTTGGCAGTAGCAGCCAGTCCCCATTTACACAAGAAATTCCAAATCCCCGCCCCCAAATGGAAAGAAGACGCCAGCACGCCGACGACAAAGAACGCCAGGTACCACGGATTCTGCATATCCTCCGCGACATTCGCGTAAGTCGACCGGCCATGTGTGAGCCAGCGCTCCGTGTAGAGATGCCAGCCAATGTACGCAAAAGCGATCAAACCCGTATACCGCTGCGCCGTGTACAGCCAGTTTCCCACCCATGGATAAGTAGAGACGTTCGATTTCCCCCGCAGCCAGATAAACACACCGTAGCCCCCGTGAAAGAGCATCGGCAAGAAAATCGCTCCCCATTCCACGATCAGCCGGAACGGAATCGTCTGCAGCTCCTGCGAAACGCTGTTGTATTTCTCCGGGCTGACGAGCGCGGCACTATTCGACCAAAAATGTTCCGACAAAAATGCGCCAACGGGAAGTATGCCGGTAAAAGAATGAAGCTTTCTGAGGAGGTAACTCGTGTCAGGCTGGGTCGCCGTGGAAGACATGCCCTCTCCGCCGCGCAAGTCCTAGCCGGTTCACGCTCAACGAAAGCCGGAGGAGCGATCAGAAATCGCGACGACGTCAGTATAGGCAGATGCGTCCGGGTATGCAAGTTGCGCCGCTCAATCAACTGTTCTTTCGGACAGTCTCTCAGCAGCAACAAACACCCGAAAGCTTCTTGCAGGCCAACGCCCTTCGCCGGAAGATAAGGGAGTAGACGGGTCCGCCGGGTGCTTCCCCCTCCTGGCCTCAAAAACCAGATTTCACGAGTTCGCCATGAGCACGACACTCAACCTTGTCTCCGAACTGGACCGCATCGCCACCGCCCTCACCGCGGAAGAAGGGGCGCCATCGCAGATCTCTCTGTCACAGGTAGCGGAGAAAATCGCCAAGAGCCTCGGCGTTCGGACCGATGAGGTAGCCATCCTGGCCGTGTCCACACGTTGGAAACACCTGCATTTTCTCGTGCCGGAAACCTTGAAAAAGGTCGGTTTTATTCCCCTGTCCAGCAATTCGGCGCTGGCGGCCCGCACCGCCCGCGACAGCCGGCCGGAAATCGACAATAACTTCACCGCCGCCCGGCATGCCACCGTCTTTGAAGGCGTGAAGATAACCGCCGAGGCCGCCGAAGCCATTCAAAAGATGATCAGCGCTCCCATTCTCTCCGACGGCAAGGTCATTGGCGTTATTCAAGTCAGCCGCAAGGGAGCAGACGCATTCCACTGCGGCCCGGACTTCACCGCCGATGACCTCGGCAAAATTCTCGCCCTCTGCAAGCCGCTCGGCAAATTATTGCAATTCACCGCCGGCGAATAAGTCGTCCTTCCCGCTTCCACTGTCACCGTCCGTTCATAATCTTTGCGGAATTCTCCATTCAGGCGCTGGAATAAGTTGACACTGCAATACCTTCTTGTTACTTTTCATCTGCAAGAAAATTTTTCGCTCGTACACCACTCACGGAGGCACGGCAAACCGGCACAATGGCGTTCGTCGCTAAGAAAATCTTCCTCACCAAAGGCGTCGGTAAACATCGTGAAAGGCTGTCGAGCTTTGAGCTCGCATTGCGGAACGCCGGAATTGCGGCGTGCAACATCGTCCGCGTTTCTTCTATCTTCCCTCCCAATTGCAAACTGATCTCCCGCAGCGAGGGCTTGAAACACATTAAGCCCGGCCAGGTCGCTTTCACCGTCATCAGCGAGAACTCCACCAAGGAAGCGCACCGCCTCATCGCCGCGAGCATTGGCCTGGCGCTGCCCAGCGACAAGACCATGTATGGCTACTTGTCCGAGCATCATTCTTTCGGGGAGACGGAAGAAGTCGCCGGCGAATATGCGGAAGAGCTCGCAGCGGAAATGCTGGCCACTACCCTAAACGTGGAATTCGATCCCGATCTCAGCTTCGACGAGAAAAAAGAGGTCTACCGCATTTCCAACAAAATCGTCCGCACCATGAACATCACCCAATCCGCCGTCGGCGACAAGCGTGGCCTCTGGACCACCGTGCTCGGCGCCGCCATCCTCATCGGCGAAGACGACTAAGGCCCTTGCTAAATCTCTCCTGGGAGGCTCTCGATGCAAGTTATTCGCGGACTCTTCGGGCTCACGCTGGCTTTTTGCCTTACAGTTTCCGGAAATGCTGTCGCCAAGGATCGCATTACGATTCTCTACGACGCGTTTTCCGATGACAAAGCGGTCACGAAAGACTGGGGCTTTTCGGCTCTCGTTGAACACGACGGCAAGCGCATCCTATTCGACTCGGGAAACAATGCCGCGACATTCGAGCACAATGTCAAAGCCCTTGGCGTCGATCTGACCAAGCTGGATTTTGTGGTCATTTCTCACCGTCATACCGACCACACCACGGGACTGAAATATCTTCTCTCTGTAAACCCGAACGTTCCCATTTATGCTCCGCTAGAATCGTTCGGCATCTTTGGTGGCGCGGCTCCACCTACCTTGATTAAGCCAGTCACTTCCCTCCCCGACCGCATGAGGTACTACGATGGAAAATATCCGGACAAGATCCCGACCGGGTATCCCTGGACTGGTGGGAACTTCGTGCTGGTTGACAAACAGACCGAGATTTTCCCAGGCATCTTCCTGGTTTTCACCATTTCGAAAACGCCAGGTACGCTCGAACTGCGTGAACTGTCACTTGCGCTCCGAGGGCCCGATGGCCTGTCTGTCATCGTCGGTTGTTCTCATCCTGGAATTGAAGAAATCTTGCAAGCCGCCACTGCCATCGATTCGCACGTTCATTTTCTTTGCGGCGGTCTTCATCTCGTCACCACTCCTGAAACCGAGATTGACCGGCTGGTGGACAGCCTAAAGAACAAATGGAAGCTCGAAAAAGTCGCTCCAGGTCACTGCACCGGCGAACCGGCGTTTTTGCGTTTGCAAAAAGCCTTCGGCGATGATTATCTTTACGCGGGAGCAGGCACGCGGCTCGAAATACCCTAGAAAATTTTAAGTGTCCAAATCGTACGCCGCTTTCAGCCATTTCTTCACTTCGTCATCGATCTGTTCCGCCGCTGTGATTTCAATGCGATGTGTGATTCGGTCTTTTTTCGCCAGCCCGCCCGTATCAATAAGCCGCTTGGGCAACTTCCCCCTGTAATGGGTCAACGCGAAGCCGAGATCGATCCGGGAATTCGTCGTTGGCTTGATCTGCGCGAACACATGCTCGCGATACAGCGGCACAATCGTTTTGCACGGACAAGCCTTCACGTCGCTGCCAAGCGATTTGCCCACTGTCAGCAATTCCTCAAAAATCGGACGTAACTTTTCTTTCGGACCTGCGTACTGCCCCTCGACGTATCGAACCGCGGCGTTCAAATACACCTCCGGTGAATCTTCGTCCCCTCCCTTTCCTTCCGCGCGCTCCGCGATCCACACCGCGTGATTCGTTCCCAACTTGTGTTTGGTCTTCAGCCACTCCCGCCGAGACTTCTCGTCCTTCGGCCCTTCCTTCTTCACCAGCGCGAGCCATTCTTCCATGGAACGCCCCGTTTTATCCTTTAGCTCCGCCAACCACTTCTGCACCATCGCCACGCTCGGATGCACGTCGTAGATCGTTTTCGACTTTGCCTTGGCCATCGGTCAACTCCTGGCAACTGCCTCGCTCTTCACCAAAGCAGCGATGACAAAGCCCGCCAGCACAAACCCCACAATTTGCGGGGTCATGTACCCGGCGGTGTAATTTCCTGGAAATGCATACCAGTTCCAATACTCCACGTTCGTGCTTATCGCAACAAGTACGCCCGCAACGACAACGATCCCCACGCGCGCCGAATAACCTCGCCCGCTCGCGGCGCAAGAAACAAGCCACGCAGCAAGTAAGGCCTGCAGAAACTGGAGTGCAAATTCGCGACCCAGCGCCGCTCCAAAGTTAAACGGACCTGATGCCGGATGGTAGACCAGGACTCCGTGAGGAGATTGTTCATATTTCTTCATGTATTCCGGCATGGCGGCTTTTCGCTGCTCCATGGTCGCCTTCGGCCCCAGTCCGACGCCTGGAAAAATGTAGAAGCCTGGCTCGGGAATGGCCCCCCGCATCGCGTTCAGCACAACGGCCTCGTTGGGAATCTCTCCGACACCCATTTCACCGAGCCCGAGGAATTGGTGCGCCACAAACGTCCAGACAAACAGCGTCAAGCCGCCCAGGATACCTGCCAGCACGATTCGCTTCATTATCGGTTCTCCTTCTGCAACTTGCTTTGGAGCCCGGAACCCGTCGCTAGTTTTACTTAAAGTAGCCAATCCTCTCCAGCACTGCCCTGACGATCAACGGCAGCGCCACTGTCGCGTCATCGAAAACTTCCGCAAACTTCCCGCCTTCTTCCGGCGGAATGAATTTCCCCCACGAAACTGCCTCCGTGTACGTACTGCCGCTCAGTCCGCCCCAATGCACTGGCTCCGGACAAATCCGCACTCCGTAGTTGTAGCGTTTCAGCGGAAGTTTCTTGTAACCGCGCCGCGCCAGCAATTCCGCGTACACGCCGAATTGTTGCGACCAATTCCGTGGCACGCCCCCGCCCACCGTTAGAATCCCCATGCGCTTCGTGGCTAGCATGGTGTCGGCAAACTTTTCAAAGTCCTCGAACGGATCGAAACGCAGCACTGGGCGTTTATCCCTCTGTCGCGCAATCTTGTGCAGCGCAAAATCAATTCCCAGTTCGGAATCGCTGAACGCCGGAACAAAAATCGGGACATTGTGTTCATAAGCCGATTTCAGGATTCCCCGCCCCGGCGCCTTCTCGTGCAAGTACTCGCCGATGCGCCGGTGAATCTTCCAGCTGCACGCGATTTCTTCCGCCTCCCACGCATCCAGGACGTGGTCCATCACCTCTTCGACATGATCGAGATTCGTCTCCGGCTCCAGCGAATCGTAGACGCGGTTGTACCCGGCTTGAAAAAGCTCGCTGTCACCCATCTTGGGGTTGTAGCGGAAATGTTTGTAGCCAGTAGCTTCGACAAGCCCATGCGCCATTAGCGCGCCGGTGGAGACGATCGCTTTGACGACGCCCGATTCAATCAAATCGCAGAAGACCAGTCCCATCTTGGCAACCGTCAAAGCCCCGGACAGCGTCATCACCACAAAACAATCCTTGTCGCGCGCCATGGCTTCAAAAACGTCTGCAGCGTCGCCAATCTGCCGCCCGGTAAACGCGGTATCTCCCATGGCGCGCACCAGTTCGTCGACGGTGTGGCATTTGGATAAGTCCAGCGGAAACATCGGCCGGAGTTTATCCTTCACTGGATCGTGGAGCACCCTCCCGGTCACAGTTTTCTTTTCCTGCTTCGCCATCGCGTCTCCTCGACTGAATATGAATCGCTTGTTGCAAATAAATTTCGCTGCGCAAATGAAATGCTAAAACTTATTGCAGATTGATATTACAAATAAAGCGCAAAAGATAGTACAAAACGCATTCAAATATTTTTTCTGCGCTCATGTTAAACTAAAAATCATGGCAGACAAATTTACCATTGGTCTCGTGCAGATGAAATGCGCGAACAACGCGGAAGACAATCTGACGCGCGCCATCGGCAAAATCCGCGAAGCGGCTGCGCGCGGCGCCCAGATCATCTCCCTGCACGAACTTTTTCTCGGCGAATACTTCTGTCGCACGGAAGACGCCCAGCTCTTTAATCTCGCCCAAGCCGTTCCGGGTCCCGCCACGGAGAAACTTGCTCAAGTCGCAAAAGAAAAAAAAGTAGCCTTGGTCGTTTCACTCTTCGAACGCCGTGCGCCGGGCGTCTATCACAATTCCTGCGCGGTTCTAGACGCCGACGGCTCTTTTCTCGGCAAATACCGCAAAATGCACATTCCCGACGATCCTCTGTACTACGAAAAGTTTTATTTCACTCCCGGCGACCTCGGCTTCCCGAATTTCGACACCAAGTACGCTCGCGTTGGCGTGCAGATTTGCTGGGACCAGTGGTATCCCGAAGGCTCGCGCCTCATCGCTCTCAGCGGCGCTCAGGTTATTTTTTATCCCACCAGCATCGGCTGGCACCCGCACGAGAAGGCGGAGTTCGGCCCCGCGCAGCTTGACGCCTGGCGCACCATCCAGCGTGGCCACGCCATCGCCAATGGTGTCTACGTCGCCGTAGTGAACCGCGTCGGCTTCGAAGGTAAACCGGACAAAGGCGACCCGGGGCTTGAGTTTTGGGGAAATTCTTTCGTGGCCGATCCCTTCGGCCAAGTTATTTCCGAAGCCGCGAACGACAAAGAAGAAATTCTCGTCGTGGAATGCGATCCCGCCAAAAGCGAAGAAACTCGCCGCAACTGGCCTTTCCTTCGCGATCGCCGCATCGACGCCTACCAGCCGATCCTCAATCGCTGGAATGACCACTAACCTGAAATCATCTTTTCATGCCTTCCGCTCAAGCTCCGTTCTCTGTGCTCTCTGTGCTCTCCGTGAACTCTGTGTTAAAACAAACCCTCCAATGAAAGCTTACTCATGAAAATGGCCGCCAATTCCTCGACTCCACACGCCCTCGGCTTTCGTATGCCCGCCGAATGGGAACCCCACGAAGCCACCTGGCTCGGCTGGCCTCACGAACTCAGCGACTGGCCTGGAAAATTCGCGCCCATCCCCTGGGCCTTCGCCGAAATCGTCCGCCATCTCTCAAAAGTCGAGCGCGTCTACCTCCTCGTCGAAAACCGTGCATGCGAATCTCGCGTCCGCACCATCCTTAAAAAATCCGGCGCCAATCTCGACGCCGTCGATTTCTTCCGCATCCCCACCGATCGCGGCTGGATGCGCGATTCCGGCCCCATCTGCGTTTGCAACGAACCCGGTGATGTCGCCTTCAATCATTTCCTTTTCAACGGCTGGGCCAAATATTCAAATCACAAAAAAGACGCCGCCGTCGTCGCCAAAGCAAACGAAAAACTGAAACGCCGCCTTTTTCTTCCGGTACATAATGGCCGCCGCGTGGTTCTAGAAGGCGGCAGCATTGACGTCAACGGCTGCGGATCGCTCCTCACCACAGAAGAATGTCTGCTGAGCAAAGTCCAGGAAAGAAATCCAGGCTTCACCAAGAAGGATTACGAGCAAGTCTTCCGCGAATATCTTGGCGTCACCAATGTTCTGTGGCTGAAGAAAGGAATCGCAGGCGACGACACGCATGGCCATGTGGATGATTTGGCGCGCTTCGTGAATCCTTCAACTGTCGTGGCCGTTGTGGAAAATAATTGGAATGACGTGAACTACAGCCCGCTGCAAGAAAATCTCGGGAATACGATGACGGACCAGGACGGTAAGACATTGCGGGTGGAAACGCTTCCAATGCCCGCTCCGATTTATTTCGACGGGCAGCGGCTTCCCGCAAGCTACGCGAATTTCTACATCGCCAACAAAATCGTGATCGTGCCAACTTTTAACGATGCGAACGACCGCGTCGCGCTGAATACTCTGTCCAAACTATTCCCCGATCGCGAAGTCGTCGGCATTGCCTGCCGCGACCTCGTCCTCGGCCTCGGCACCCTCCACTGCATGACCCAGCAGCAACCCAGCATCCGATAACGGATATTCGTCCTATCGATCGCGACGACTCGATTGCGCGCTAAAAGAACCTTTCCTCAACTCTCCTTGCATTGCATCGAGCGCGGGTTCAGATACAATCGTTGTTCCTTAAGGAGGCTTCATGCTTGCCACACAGGAGATTACCGAAAGGTCCGCTAGAGTCTGGTTCGAAACTCACGGTATCGTCTCGTGGCTTCTCCTCGGCCTCATCGCCGGATGGCTGGCGGGAAAACTCGCGCGTGGCCGTGGCTATGGCTGCATCACGGACATCATCCTGGGACTCATCGGGTCCTACCTTGGCGGCTGGATTTTCCTGAAGCTGAGAATTCTTGGAGGCGGATTTTTGTACTCGCTCGCCGCCGCCACGCTCGGTGCCGTTATTCTCGTCTCCATCGCGCACGCTTTCGGCAGCTCGGAACGCTGAACCATCCGCATTCTGCAAGCTCTCGGAACAGTGTGCCCGGGACTCGCCGCCTAGAGTCCTGTGATACGATTCTCGTTTGCGTCCCGGAGTTGACGCTTCTTTGAGCAAGTCCACGCATTCCCTCACAGCCATTCCTCTCGGCGGTCTCGGCGAATTCGGCATGAACATGATGGTGCTGCGTTTCGGTGACGACATCATCGTCCTCGACGCCGGCATGATGTTCCCGGAATCGGAACTCCTCGGCGTCGACCTGGTGATTCCGGATATTTCCTACTTGAAGCAGAACCGTTCGAATGTTCGCGCCATCGTGCTCACCCACGGCCACGAGGATCACATCGGTGCACTGCAGTACATTCTGCGCGATCTGAATGTTCCCGTTTACGGCACGCGGTTCACGCTGGCGCTGGTGAAAAAACGTCTCGACGAAGCCGGGCTTCTTGATTCCACCACGCTGCGCGAAGTGATTCCCGGAAAGCTGGTCGAAATCGGGCCGTTCGAAGTTGAATTTATTTCCGTCACGCACAGCACCGTGGATTGCGCGGCGCTGGCCATTCGAACTCCCCTCGGCGTCATCATCCACACCGGCGATTTCAAAATCGACCAGACGCCCGTGGACGGCGCTCCGTTTGACCTGCACGCTTTTGCAAAATACGGCAGCGAGGGTGTGCTCGCGCTTTTCAGCGATTCCACAAACGTGGAGCGCCCCGGCTTCACGCCATCGGAGCGCGCCATTGTTCCGCGCATTGAAGAACTTTGCCGGACGGCGCCGCGCCGCGTGATTTTATCCTGCTTCGCTTCGTCCATTCATAGGATTCAGCAGATTATTGATATTGCTGCGCGCGTGAACCGCAAAGTCGCGTTCGTCGGGCGCAGCATGGTCGACAACGTGGAAATCGCGCATTCGCTGGAACTTTTGCGCATCCCCGACGGGATGGTGGTGCGGCCGCAAGACATTCGCGGATTCGACCCCAAGCGCATCATTATTCTGGCGAGCGGCAGCCAGGCGGAACCGATGTCGTCGCTCTCGCGCATCGCGGTGGACAATCACCGGTTTGTTTCCGTGGATGAAAACGACAGCGTGATTCTTTCCGCGCGCATTATTCCGGGAAATGAAAAATCCATTTTTCGAATGCTGGACCACATGTTCCGGCGTCGCGCGCTGGTTTATTACGACAATTCCGCGGGAACCATTCACGTTTCCGGGCACGCCAGCCAGGAAGAACAAAAATTAATGCTGCAGCTGGTGAAGCCAAAATATTTTATTCCGGTGCACGGCGAGTACCGCCATTTATTCCGGCACGCCGCACTCGCTCACCAACTCGGAGTGGTGTCCAGTGAAATTCTGCTCGTCGAGGACGGGCGGCCCATCGAATTCACGGAGGACGGCGCGCACCGCCGCGACCCGGTGACTGCAGGCCGCGTGCTCGTGGACTCCGGCTCGCTGGAAGAGATTGAAGAAGTCGTTATCCGCGATCGTAAGCATCTTTCCGAAGACGGCGTGGTCGTTCCCATCATCGCGATCGACAAGCACACCGGCAAATTGGAATCCGCTCCCGAAATCGTGACGCGCGGGCTGATGAGCGACAATGGCAGCGAGCTGATCGCTGGTGCGCGGCTGGTCATCATGAAGACCGTCGAAGAATCGAACGCCGAGGAAAAATCCGATTGGGGCGTGATCAAGGAAAAAATTCGCGTCGACCTCAAGCGCTACATCAATAAGCACACTTCCAAGCGGCCCCTGATTCTCCCCGTCATCCTCGAGGTCTAGCAGGCGGCACCACCGATGGCTGAATTGTCCACCTCGCCTTCGTCACCTCCTTCCTCTTCTGGTTCCTCCCCTGCTGGCGCGGGCAGCGCCGCTTTTGTTTTCATTCTGGTGATGGTGGCTTTTGATTTTCTCGCCTTCGGCATCATTGCCCCGGTTCTTCCCGATCTGATCCGCAGTTTTGAAGGCGGCGACTTCGCCCGCGCTTCCAGCATTGGCGGAGTTTTCGGATTAGCCTGGGCCACGATGCAATTTATTTTCTCGCCGCTGCTGGGCGCGTGGTCCGATCGCTTTGGGCGCCGCCCGGTGATTCTTATCTCCTGCTTCGGGCTGGCCATCGATTACGTGATTATGGCGCTGGCCCCATCGCTGCGCTGGCTCTTCGTTGGGCGCATTATTTCCGGCATCACGACTTCCAATGTGGCCACGGCGTTTGCTTACGTTACCGACGTCACGCCGCCAGAAAAACGCGCCAAACAGTTCGGATTGATATCCGCGGCGTTCGGGCTCGGTTTCATTATTGGGCCCGCGGTCGGCGGCTACCTTGGCAATGTCAATCTGCGATTTCCTTTCTGGGCGGCTGCCGTGCTCAGCCTGGGCAATGCGCTGTATGGCTACTTCGTGTTGCCCGAGTCGCTGCCGCCGGAACGGCGCGCCAAATCGGCGTGGCACATGGCCAATCCCTTGGGAGCTCTCGCCCTGCTACGATCCCATATTGAGCTTGCGGGACTTTCCGTCGTGGTCTCCCTTTATTACCTCGCTCACAATTCCCTGCCCTCGATGTGGGCCTTCTACACCGAGTATCGCTATGCGTGGAGCAGGAAAGACGTCGGACTTTCGCTTGCGGTAGTCGGCGTCAGCGCTGCAATCGTATCCGGTGCTCTGGTCGGGCCATTTGTGAAGCGCTTCGGCGAACGCCGCAGCGTTCTCTCTGGATTGTTCTTCGGCACGGTCGGCTTCGCGGGATTCGCGGTTGCCACGAAGGGCTGGATGATTCTCGCCTTGGTTCCTTTCATTGCACTCTGGGGCATCGCGGCGCCCGCGATGCAATCTCTGATGTCCCGGCACGTAGATCCGATGTCACAGGGCAAGCTGCAGGGCGCGATCAACTCGATCCGCGCCGTCACCGGCATGGCGGGACCGATTTTGTTCACGCAAATCTTCGCGGTGGCCATTGCACCTCGCTTTGGCTTCCACCTGCCGGGAGCGCCGTACTATCTTGCGGCGCTGCTGCTTGGAGCCAGCCTGCTGCTGGCGGTGTACGTGACGAGGCCGAGTGCTGCAGCTCAGTCCGCGGCGGAAATTTCGAGTTCGCTCGATTCCTACGACTGAAATAATCCGATTCCCACCACACTCCCCAATGGTCTTAGCTGAGGCTTCCCAGCCGTACGCGATGAGGAGAGACCGGGATGGGGGGTAGCGCGTGCTCGCCTCACGGGTAAGGAGAGGCCGCCTCCGTGCCAGGACGAATGGAAGCGTCACGGGGTTTCCCTCGGGGGCCCGGCGACGGAGACGGCCAAGTGTCCCGCATTGCCGACATTTTCATCGGAGTCCCCGGCCAATGGAATCGAGTGTTCGCCTTGATTTCATGTCAGGTGTTTCCCCTAATGAACTACCTACGACCGATAACCCGTTAACTAGACCGTTGGAGTCGCGATCAACGTCCTTGACTCTGCGGACCAACGCGTCACAATGAAAGTCCCTTCCGAAATCGTCCTTTGGCAGCCGATTGCCCTCCTCAGTCAATGGCCAAGCACCATATTTGCGCAACCAAGCGTTGAGGAACGCTTCGCTTTCCCTTGAAGGAGCCGAGAGGAAATCATGGAAACCAGCGGAAGCCAACTTAGACCCATCAGAGTTCTTTTGGTGGAAGACAGCCCCGGTGATGTGCGGTTGATGCAGGAAGCCTTCCGCGATGCCAGTCCGGCCATCTTTTTGCATGTAGCTCCCGATGGCATCGAGGCTATGGCATTTCTGAAACGCGATGGAGATTACGCCCAGGCTCCTCGTCCAGACCTTATCTTGCTGGACCTAAACCTGCCAAGAATGGATGGACGGGAAGTGCTGGTTCGCATCAAGTCGGACCATAGCCTGAAAACAATCCCTACCGTCATCCTGAGCACTTCCGTGTCGGAGGATGATGTCGAGATAAGCTATCAGCACGGAGCGAATTGCTACTTCAGAAAACCCGTGGAGTGGGACGCGTTCGTAAGCCTCGTGAGAAGTATCAATGATTTCTGGCTGACAAGAGTCCGATTGCCGGCGAAGAGGAACAGCGATTGATGCAAGCAGTGACCCATAAACGAGGATACCAGATGAGTGGATTTGGTCAGTTTTCGACCGGAGGCGGGTCTGGAACCAGAGGCTTGTCGAAGAGGGCCATCTCCTCGGGCGTCGGTGCCTGGAATATTTCGGACCATCGGAACACGGCGTCTCGTTCTATAGGTGGCTTCTCGAGGCCCCGGCGTTGAATCCTGTCGAAGAGGACATCCGCAGGCGCAGAGACATAATGCAACTCAACGGCAGCGCCAAGGGCGCGAGCTCCGAGCCGTAAGGTATCGCGCTCGGTCCTTCCCCAGGTGCCCCATTCGATGATTACAGTAAGGCCGAGCGCGAGGAGTTGCTGAGCGAACTTCCACTGCAGCGCCTCGATCTTGCCGCGCATTTCTTCATCCCAGAGGCTTGTTGAAAGAGCATCCATCCACTCATCGGGAGAAAAACGAACCGCGCGGAGGCTGCTTTCCAGCGCCTTGGCAAGTGTGGTCTTACCCGAACCCGGCAACCCGCACACAATGATTAATCTCGATCCGGTGCCGGCTCTTTCCATAAGGAGATTATCCCTGATGAATGGTCTTCTTGTGCCGGGAGTTTTACCGCCGGAAACCGACCCACTACTGGCGCCCGGCACTGCACCACCAACTTCATGGTCAGTTTCTTGCGCTTCTTCGTGCAGTCCAGAAGATAGAGATCGATTGACTTCTGGTAAGGAAGGCGAACCAGTATGGCGAAAAGCAGACAACCAGTCACGCCAGTGTTCATAACGGAACAGACATGAATCTTCGCCGCGCCTAGCATCCTCGGGAGGCGTTCACGTGCAACCTCAACCGCAGAAAAAAGCAGCCCGAGCACAGAGAATCGAGGGGGCTATCGTTCTGGATCGTTCAGCAGGGAGAAGCCTGTTCAAAGCGGAAAGTTCGCTCCGCCGTGCAGAGCCGTGGTGGAGTATGGTCTTGGGGGCGCCGCTCTTTCTACGGACACTGCTTCGTCTTGCTTTTGTCTGCCGCCATCAGCATAAGGGTCCTCCGATGACGCTGCGCGAGTCGATCCCCTCCAACCTGCCCGGATGCGGACCTCTCTATAGCCGAGGAACTTACATCACTTGCCTGGACTGCGGTCAAAAATTCGCTTACAACTACAAGACCAGGCGCCTGGCAGATTTCTGGGGCGTCCATGACGCAGAAGCACTGGCACGAGTTCGACGAAGAGTTGCTGGATTCTTTTCGCCTCTTGGAGGTCTCGCCGCAAGATCCGGCAGGCTGAATATGAGGATTTCGAATCAGCTCGACAGGTCCGTGCACCGCCTTGGAATTGTGATGAAGAACCAGTGGACTAAGTCTCGACGCTTGATAGCCAGTAAATGAATGTCTCGGGCAGTCTTGAAATGAACGCAAATCCGCCCGGAAAATAACTAGCATACCCAGCGCACCTGCGGCGCTTTCGGCGTTCGAAGACGCTTTCTCACAATCCCGCCGTGTATAAAACAGAACAGCGTGCATTCTGGAAAAACTCTAGGATGCGGCACCAGTTGGTCCAGCCCGTGCCTTGCGGCGGTTTTTTATTTGTGACTCGCGGGGCAAGTTTTTGTCGCATGACGAAGTTGCCGGCTAAGGCCTAGGGCAAACCCAGTGCCCACGCCCCGCTGAGCTGAATGATGGTGCTTTCTCCCATGAGGATCATCTTTCCCACATTATTTTGTTTCCTGCTGTGCGCCACTGACGCTTCAGCGCAATCGTCAATGGCGACCGCAAGCGGCGACGCTTTAGCCGAAGACGCGAGTGCCAAGACTCCAGCAACCGCGAGTGCCAAGACTCCAGTAGCGCCCGCTGGCGGCATGGCTCCGTTCGCCGTCATAAAGGCCAAACCGATCGAGGGGGTCCGGGTCAAGACCATTGAACTGGGGCTGGGATACACGTACGTGAGTCATGCGGAGAACCAGTCCAATCGAGTGGGCTTACAAGGCGCGGAGGCCAGCTTCACGATCGGGTTTTCCCGGGTGGGGATAACGGCTGATGTGGGTTACGCGCGAGCCTCCAATGTACTGGGCACGGGACGGCACAGTGATGTCCTGAGTTACCTGGCGGGCCCCGTTTTCCATACGACGACGCGTCGTGATTTTGATAGCTACGTTCATGCCCTGGTGGGGGGCGCCAGGGTGAGTGGTCCGGTGCTGACGAATGGCGGGCTCATCCTGCTCGGGGGATGGACGATGGGCTACGCCTGGGCGGTTGGCGGCGGAGTTGAGTACTGGTTGACGGATTCGATGGCTATTCGCACGGGCGCGGACTATCTGAGAACTTCGTACTACGACTCGGCGCTGGTGGTTCGAGGCCAAAGCAACCTCAGAACAACGGCAACAGTAGTCTATTACTTCGGAAAGCGATCGCGAAAAAAGCGATGGCGATGAGGACCACCGACGATAAATTCCGTAGAGACTGAGATGAAGGCCGAGAATTTACGTCATTGGCGGAAGTTCCGGAGGGCAGCGGCGAAATTCCATGGGTGTGGCGGAGCGT
>Ga0210410_10000255_pt1 | contig 68970 bp, 60 predicted proteins | sample IncBWC4MmetaG_FD_161058 | JGI IMG/M metagenome (GOLD analysis project Ga0210410, IMG submission 161058) | Forest soil microbial communities from Barre Woods Harvard Forest LTER site, Petersham, Massachusetts, United States - Inc-BW-C-4-M | ecosystem: Environmental > Terrestrial > Soil >... | reverse complement strand
TCGTCGCCGTCGAATCGTTCCACCCCACCACCACCACGTTCAGGTCCCCGGCCTTCTGTGCCGCCGTGTAGACCACCGTCACACTCGTTTGCGGGCTCTGCGGTGTCGCGGAGTTGGCTTGTACGAATGCGATGGAAGCGGCTTGCGCCTGCGCGAGACCGACCGCAAGCAGCAGGAAGCCCAGTGCGAAAGAGCACCCGATCAAGAATCGAAGCGTCGATAATAGAGAGCGACGCGAACCAATCAACATGATGCATCCTCCGCATGAAACGAAATCAACGAGGTTGCTGCCATAGGCAGAACCGATGACAAACAAAAACCAGAGATAGGGAGCAGGCGACTTAGCGCGAGAAGTATCGCTCTAGAGAACTTCAGAGGATGTCGGACACGGGCCTCGTTGGGCTCATCCTCCTGACCGCACATCGACCTTGGGATACACATCGACACGAATGGCATCTCTCATAAGGAAGCACGAGGCATACCAAAACTAATCGTTAGTTACTCCCAGATTTAAAAGGCCTTACGAGAGATCAGGAGCGAATGCGCTGAGGAGCGTGAGAAAGGATTAGGCATGATTGTGTAGAGTGATTCCATCGAGGGCCACCCTTCATAAACAGCTGAATGGAAGGTGTTTGGGGCGAATACCAGAGAGAAAGCGGACATGTCCAGACCGACAAAAGCTATGCCAGTTTCTTCTGTTGGGAACTGGCGCGATGCGAGGGTAATACAGGAATCAGTGGGCGCGCCGTGCATGAAATCCAGCACACTTGGGAAGAAGTTTATCCCTATCTCACAGAGAGAGAAATTTGCGTTTCAAAGTCCGAATCCAGAGAAAGAAAGGCTACTGTGGACAGCGAATTGCCACTTCATGGAAGTAAATCGGGACTATGTTCTCTTGCGCGCGACCGACCTAAGCCACGAGGTAGCCTATCAAACTATTGAAAACACACAATTTATTCCGAATCCAAGCGAGCAGAGTGGCTTACGCTTGCTGGTAAGAGACTTGCACGCAATCCCTCGTAAAATCATGGCGACAACTGTAACCGAACGCTCGGAACAACTAACAAACGGCATTGTCTACGGCGAGAGTCAGGCGATGCGGTCTTTGAATGCCATGGTTGCCGAAATCGCCAAGACTGACATCCCGGTTCTTCTTATAGGAGAAAGCGGCACGGGCAAGGAAGTCTATGCCCGGTTGATCCACCAGGCCTCAGCTCTGGGAGCAGCTCCCCTGAAAAAGGTGTTTTGCGCTGCCTTGGACGCGGAGCGCTCGCTGGCGGAAATCCGGGAGGAGTTTCTTTCCGACGGTGGAAGCGGAGAAGCTGGGGCGCGAACTGTATTTTTGGATGGGGTTCACGAACTGGATGCCGCAGGTCAGCGAGTATTACTTTCATTGCTGCCGGACGGGGAACCAAAAGGTTGCAGCGGGAAGACAGTCTGGAGATTTATCTTCGCGACATCGCGCAATTTGGAAAAGGAAGTCCAGGCGGGACGTTTTCGGCGCGAACTGTATTTCAGGATAAACGGCGCGATTTTGCAATTGCCGCCTCTCCGCGAGCGAAAAGAAGACATCCCAGCGTTGCTGGAATACTTTCTTGCGAAACACTCCATCGAGTTAAAAAAGGACACGCCGGAATTGAGCCGCGATACCCGAGAACTTCTGATTGCCTACGATTGGCCCGGGAACATTCGCGAACTGGAAAACCTTGCAAAAAAGATAGTTGCCGTCGGAGATGCGACCCTGGCCGTGGGCAATCTGCAAACGATTACGGCGACTGAACCTATTGGTGCCGAGAGCGGGAGTATATCGTCACTGAAAGTGGCAGCACGGGCTGCCTCGCGACGGGCGGAGCGTGAGCTAATCTTGAAGGCGCTGGAACAAACTCACTGGAACCGCAAAAGAGCCGCCCGAGAGCTACAGATTAGCTATAAATCCCTTTTGTACAAAATTAAGCAGATTGGTGTAGAAGTCCCGTCTTCAGGGGAAGTGTGAGGAAAAGTCTTGATGAATCATTACACCTGTTTTCTCATCGGAGCCTGGTTGCTCCTCACTTTTGGGACTCCGCAGGAAGCGGAAAAACAAGCTGCTCCAAACGCGGCGACCCAGAAGGCTGGGGCGCCGAGTGCGGGGACAACAAGCCAACAGGGGACGCCCAATGAAGCCGAATACAAAATTGGCGCGCAGGATCTGTTGCGAATCGATGTATGGAAGGAAGAGCAGCTTACGCGTACTGTACCGGTGAGGCCTGATGGAAAGGTGACGTTGCCCCTCTTGAATGATGTACAAGCGGCTGGGTTGACACCGATGCAGCTTGCCGGAGCGATCAGCGAGGGTCTCAAGAAATACATCAACAATCCCCAGGTAACGGTCACCATCACTGAAATCAACAGCCGGCGAATCTATGTGACGGGTGAAGTTGCCCGAGTTGGCGCCTTTCCCCTGCTGCCGAACATGACCGTGCTGCAGGCACTTTCAAGCAGCGGGGGCTTCACGCAATTCGCCAGGATTAGGAATATTTACGTTCTGCGAGTGGAAGATGGCAAACAGGTGAAACACCCCTTCAATTACAAAGAAGCAGTGAACGGCAAGAACCCTGAACAAAATATTTTGTTGGAACCCGGTGATGTGATTGTCGTTCCGTAAAGAAGAGAACCAATGAGACACATGAAAACACTTTTGACCGGAACTGTTGTGATCGCTCTTCTGTTCGCTGGGACGTTGGCGAGCGCCCAGGAACAGGGAGAAGACAGTGGCAGGCCAAAACCTGCCGCTCGAGTGTCCCCACTGCTGATCGTGGGAGATCAAAATCCAAGCGGCGATCAGGATTCCGCGCCGCCCCTGCAATCCGATATGCGGCCGTTGACCGGTGTTCAGAATCCTACCTTGGGCACACCCCAGATTCTTCATAGCTATTGGTTGCCTGGCTTTCAGTACAGCAATATTGTAAGGTCGGCCGCATTGAACCAGACTACCGCTGCGGGCTGGAATTCCACGAGCTATATCGTAGGGAATGTAAGCCTCTTAGAGGCGTGGAGCAATTCGCAACTGTCCCTGAATTATTCCGGAGGCGGCTTCTTCTCCACGGACAGCGCCCAAGGAAATGGACACTTCCACTTATTGGGGCTAAATCAGGATTTCCACTGGCGAAGATGGCGACTTTTGTTTCTCGACCAGTTTTCCTGTCTACCCCAGACCCCCTTTGGGCTCGGTGGTGAAACAGGCATATCGCTTCCCGGCGTGGGTGGCCCTCTAGGCTCTCCTTTGCCGGGTTTGGGGGGCAGTTTTCTGCCAAATCAAACCATTCTGACGTCGTTCGGAACGCGTTATAGCAACTCCATTACCACCCAAGCGGTCTATGAAGTCAGCGCACGCGGGTCAATCAATGTGGCGGGTTCTTACGGGATTCTGCGTTTTCAGGAACCAGGAAATATAGATAACAACGATTATATCGCTAACATTGGATATGACTATGCCCTGGGAAAGAAAGATACTCTAGGCGTGCTTTACCGCTTCAGTGCGTTCCGATACACCGGCAATTTCCAGGGGCTCGATGATCATGTCGCTCAACTATCTTATGGAAGGAAAATCACTGGTCGACTAGCTTTGCGCCTCGCCGGCGGCGTTGAGTACACTGATTTCCGCGTTCCAATCGGCAACGCGACCCACAGCATCGGAGAATCTGTTAACGCAACGCTGAATTATGCGACCGCACGGAATGACTTGACGTTGACTTACGTCCGCGGGGTGAGCGGCGGGAGTGGCGTTCAACTTGGATCGAACACGAACGAAATCCAAGCGGCAGTGACCCGAAGACTCTCGCGGGAATGGCAGGGGAGGTTCCATTCTGGGTATGCGCGGAATGGCAGCCTTGGGAATCCGACTGCTGGTCAGACTTTGCAGACTTTCAATTCTTACTACATCGGTGGCGGGCTGAACCGGCCACTCGGCCGCGACGCGCGCTTGTCACTGGCCTACACGGCTCAAATACAGGTCTCGAATCAGGCTGTCTGCGCCAACGGGACGTGCAACAAAAACTACACACAGCACCAGATCAACCTTGGATTTTCCTGGCATGCGAGACCTTTTGTGCTTCGGTGATACAGGATCATAAGAAATGGGTTCTACGTGTGAGATCCTTTTATAAGTGAGAAAATAAATATTGACGGCCGCGAGGCTTGAAAAACAGCAGCAAGAATCCGGAGACCATGTATAAAAGTTATTTCGGGCTGAAAGATAATCCGTTCAACGTCAATCCAGATCCGCGCTACCTCTTTCTCACCAAAGAGATCGAAGAGGCCCTGAGCGGGCTGATGTATGGCGTCCAGAATCGCAAGGGCTTCATCACGCTCACCGGCGAGGTCGGCACGGGAAAAACTACACTCATAAATCGCTTAGTCGACTGGCTACATCAACGGCGGGTAAGAACTGCGTTTTTATTTAACTCCCGGATGAATACGAGTCAATTGTTTGATTTTATCCTGGCAGAGTTCGGTATTGCCTGCGAGTCTCAGACGAAGAGCCAGCAGCTGATGCGTCTAAATCAGTGGCTTCTCGAGCGTTATCGCGCCGGTGAAACCACGGTACTCATCGTGGACGAAGCTCAGAACTTGACCTACCCGGTGCTCGAAGAAATCCGGCTCTTGACCAATCTAGAGACATCCACGGAGAAGCTGCTGCAGATCGTATTGTCCGGACAACAAGAGTTGGAAGAGAAGCTGAAGCTGCCACAATTGCGACAACTCCGCCAACGTATCATGCTGCGCTGTAAGACAAGGCCTCTAACGAAGGAGCAGACCCACGACTACATCGCCGAACGGCTGAGGATCGGGGGAGCTAGCGGTGAACTCATTTTCAGTCCGAAAACCGTCGAAACGATTCACTTATATTCCATGGGCATTCCGCGCGTAGTGAATCTGCTCTGCGAACACTCACTGATCAATGCGTACGTCGAGCAGCAACGCCCGATCACCCCGAAAATCGTCGAAGACATCGCGCATGAATTTCAGCTGGATGAAGTCGAACCGGCCGCTCCGGCAGGAAGCACCCGAATCGACGCAGATGTCTATAATTCGGAAACATTTATTCAGAATTTGGGAGAGGCGCTGTCGAAGTTTCGGATAAACCCCTCAGTGAGCTCTTCAACGCGGGAACGCAAATAGCTGCAGCCTAATCAAAGAGAATTAGATGATTGGATACAGGAATGCCCGTTTTTATTTCTTTTCCTGAGTCGGCGAGCTATGATGATGTGCAAGGGTATTCGCCAGGAGGCGAAAACTCAAAACAATGGAGCAATTCCTCAATTTTTTCTGGCTTGCGATCACCTTAGTCACTACTGTGACTTGGAGGATGGGTTGGTTGCGCGAGCAACGAGGAAGCCATCACCCTTCTCTACAGGAAGCGGTGAGGCTCGGATGTGCTTTCTTGCTTCTCTTCTTTACTATTTCGATGACCGACAATCTGCATGCGGAAATGGTTCTGATTGAGGGTGGAGACCAACGCCACTCGGTCGTGCTCCACTGTGCCGATCAGCCATCCCATGCCGGAACAGTTGCATGGGGGACTTGCGTAGCGATCCTGCCGACTCGCGTGGTTCTCGAACCAAGGCTAACATCCAGCGAGTTATCTCCTGTTGTAGAAGAGTGCCGCTCGACTCTTGAAGAACCCTTACCTCCCGACCGTTCTCCTCCCGCGTCTAGTCTGTAAAACCGCGTCTGCAGGTGATTTGTGCGCACCCGCAATACGACCCTAATCGGACGAGTCCTGTGCACTAAACTGTTCAACTGCGCGAGGTTACAGAGTATCGAGAAGCCGACGCGCAGTCGACGCTGTTCGATATGCTCGTGTATTGATTTCAAGCAGTTGCGTGCCATTGGATATGCTGCCATCCAGGCCGAGGGAAAGTAGCGCCGGTAGGCCAATAGCAGCCAACGCACTTCCCGGCGTGAGGTGTGTTTCAAAAGAATCAGCCGGCATACTGGGCGGTACGCATGCGAGGATCATTCTCTAGGGAGCTTTTGATGAAACGTGATTCACGTCCTGGCGTGTGCATAATAGTCGAAAACCAGCCGGTACCTTTCGACCGTCGTGTGTGGCAAGAGGCGCGTGCTTTGCTTGCGGCAGGCTATCGAGTTTCCATAATCTCTCCAAAAGCACCGAGTTGTCAGGCCAATGAGGAGACCATAGAAGGAATTGAGATCTATCGTCACTGGACTTGGGGAGTCCATGGACGTCTTGGGTATGTGTTCGAGTATGTTTTCGCGCTCATAGCGGAGTTCTATTTGGCATGGAAGGTATACGCTAGGAGTCGATTCCGGATCCTACAGGGATGCAACCCCCCTGATACGATCTTCCTGATTGCTTTAGCATTCAAGCCGTTGGGCGTGCGCTTTCTCTTTGACCATCACGACCTCAGCCCGGAACTATACGAAGCCAAGTACGAAAAGCGCGGTTTCATTCACAGAATTCTGCGCCTTGCTGAACGTCTGACCTTTCGAGTCGCAGATTTGTCCCTCGCGACAAACGAGTCATATCGGAAACTGGCCATTGAACGCGGGAAAATGCAGCCGGAACGGGTTTTCGTGGTGCAGACTTGTGCTGATCTGTCCGAAGTCAGTAATGAAAAGGAAAAACCGGAACTAAGGCGAGGCAAACGTCATATGGTCTTGTACTTGGGCATAATGGAGCGTCAGGACGGGGTTAGGCTGCTGATCGAGTCGATCGAATACCTCGTTAAGCAGAAACGGCGCGAAGACACACGATTCGTGTTAATCGGCGCCGGAACGGAACTTCCAAATCTAAAGACTCTGGCAACTCAATTGGGAGTGGACGATTACGTGGAGTTTACCGGGTTGCTACCGCACGCGCAAGTTGGCCCTTATCTGGCCACCGCCGATGTGTGCGTCGCGCCGGACCCGCTAAACCCTTTGAACAACAAATCCACGATGATCAAAATCCTTGAATACATGGCTTATGCACGCCCCATTGTCTTATATGAGTTAGAGGAGGGCCGTCGCACAGCGGGGGACAGCGCCCTGTATGCGCGTCCCAACGATCCAATAGATTTTGCAAGCCAAATCGAGAAATTACTGGACTCTGAGCAACTTCGCAGGAAACTCGGTGAATCCAGTCGCAGACGGACTGAGGAGGAGCTGAATTGGAAAGTTCAAAGCGCAAGACTGGTAGCGGCTTACTCCCGCGTTCTTTCTTTAGATGATGTGCCGGCGAAAGCTAATCCGGCGAAAATATAGCGCTTCCGGGGTCGACACCGAGAAGTTGAAAGTGGTTCTCCAGCCCTCCCTTCTGCCAACCAGACTCATCCTACTCTAAGAACTACGCAAAAGAGGTGTACGTTGGCTTTCAGGCACACCCATATAGATCAGTGAACAACGGCAGCCAGGCCGGTAGGTGGCTGGATGCCAACGGAAGCGTAGCAAGATGAGGGATTAAATGGCTTTCCGATTTTCGGTCCATTCTCATAACAGATTTGCGCAGGAATTTTATTCACCTTTGTGCTGGCACTCGTATCTACTGGCGGCCAGACAGCACCCCCTGCCGTAAACCAACTTGGTTTGGCGGAGAGGTACAAAGAATTGGGCAAAGTCTGCGGCGCGAGATAAGTGGAAGCTAGGCTGCCGCTAGGAACGTTGGAGTTCCACACGGTTGAGTTGGTCTTGCAGTCCCAATTCCCCCCGCGAAGGATAGTGTTCTCAACTTTGGCTGACAACGCTGGATTGGGAGTTGGGGTTCCCCCGTCGTCATAGTAACCAAGTTTATAGATCGTGGGAGGCTGGGAAGAGTCGGCGTTGATCTGGTAAGAAGTAGCCGTGCAGCCGGATGGATACTGACCGAAGGCGTTACCCAGAATGTTGTCATAGTTGTTGTAATAGGCTACGGCGATGGCGTGTATGGCCCCGGTCATCGGGGCGCCAGTGTCGGGGTTGGTGGAAGTGAGATTGACGTAGTTCCGGAAGACCGTATTGTATCCACCACTGCCATGAGCAAAGTCGAATTCGATGTTCGGAAAAACATTTCCTTCCCAGAGGTTCATGTAGGGATGAGGGCTATGATTCTGTGTCTCGGGGAGTGAATTGTGATATTCCCCCATGTAAGCATCGAGGGCGTAATTATAGGCGATTACGTTACCGCTAGTCCCGCTCAAGGGAAAGGTGTGGCGAGCTTTGCGAATGATATTGTTCTGAATCAAATTCTCCGACGCCCGGAACTCCAAGAGAATTGCATAATCCGATCCGCTGTTGTGGTTGTATGCGTCGTTCAAGTAGTTGTCGCTGATTTCGCTGCCGTACACATCCGACAGATAAATGTGGGACTTGTCCACCGCCATGTCGCTCTCAACGCCGTGTACCCAGCAATGGGCGCAAGCCATCATGTTTACGTTCTTAAATTCTAGCAACGTGCCTGATGGTGCGGTAGATTGCAAGCGCAGATTCTCCAGGCCAGCATTTTCTGTCATTGACAACTTGTAGGCTTGCGGAGAGGTAGTGTAGTCAAAATAAAGTGGCCGCTCGGTGGTAACGACATTTCCGCTAACTGCCGTGATCCGTACAATCTGCGACATCACATTATTTGTTAAGTTATGCCCGCAACCGCTGCACGATCCCGTATAGCCCGCGGTGTTGATCAATGGACTGCCGTCCGCAGGGTCCGTAGGATTGGTTTGGGTCACTACCAAATAGCTACCAACCGCTATGCCAGACGCACTTTGCAGCGTGATTTGAGTTGAGCCTTTAGTGGAACCAGCAGTGATGGGAATAAAGACGACGTTGGATGAAGAGAGATACAACTGTCCTAGACTGATGATGTTTGCGCCGTCTCCGTATTGGAGAATCGTTTGATTTGGACCTGAACCGCGCAGAACAACCTTCTTGTTGAGACATAAGCCTGCCTCAGCATAACCGGTGGCAAAATCGTCCACAAATCCTTGGCAGACGATTGAGGATCTATGAAGTGTATAGGTTCCGGGGTTCAATAAGACGATTGATCCTGCCGGGGCTGCATTTATAGCATTTTGAATGGCTACGCTATCATCTGCTCCTCCGCTCGGAGACAAAGTTGCAGCGATGGGCCAAGATGCGCTGGGGATTCCACCTGGAATGCCCGCGTGAGTCCAGTCAACGCTACGGCTAGTTGGAATTTGGGCTTCTGCGACATGGACGGACAGGCAGTAGAACGAGAAAAGCGCGAAAACGACAATTTTTTTGGCCATCATGGGACTATGCGCTCCGGCTTGCCCTTCTTGCTGGTCGTCGTGGTTTGCAAGGCATAAGTGTCCATCGTTGTGGCGCTGCTCCCTTTCGCCATTGGAACAATCGCTCCCGGGATAGTGTCTACTTGCAGGGATGGCGGAGCACTCACGACATTCGTAGTAAGAGTAGCTGAACAACTTGAAAACAAGACCAAAGGGGGTCTCATTCGCTGGGACGCGGGCTGCACGCCAATCGCCGGCCTCCGAGAAATCGTCGGTTTCCACAATAGCTTTCTAATCGATCTAGGACTCATATTCTTTCCTAAGGACATGGTATGGTCGCCGGAGAGTTTGAAATAGTGGTTGGAAGTCCAATTGAGGTACAGGGGGTGATACTGTACTCGCGCCATCCCGAGTTGCCAGGCTTTCCTAACAAATTAGCTCATGCCGGATATCCTCGCTCCGCGATGGCATAGGATTCGGGACCTATTCACCTTGTTAGTAGCACCCGCCGAAAGAGCGCGCATCCACACCCATACTCTTGCATAGTCTCGACGTAAGGATTCTGAGCTTTTGGTGGCTGCCGGGCCGCGGATAAGGCTCTTGTCTGTCCAGAATCCCGCTAGGAATCCCTATGTCACATCGTGGTAAGAGTTTTCCCTCACCCACCCCTCCGAAAAGGAATAAGTACAATCGGGTGTTGATGTTGGCAGTCTTGTTTCCACTAACCACCTTGTTTTCAAACATTTGAATCCCCACGCTGCCTAGAATGCCTCGCAACAGCCTTAGGCCAGGGTGGCAGTTTGATTGCGACCCCTTTTGTGCCGTTTGAATTTGCCTCTCGCAGCATCTAGGTGGTCGATGTTGGACGGTCTCGGCTGCCTGCACACGAGTAAGGGAAGTCTCATCCGTGAGATTAATGGCGGTAGCATGCCCAGCAGTCGCTGCGGGCTGCCTAGAGACCTAAAGCAAGATTGCTGGGAAGCTTTCAGCCGAGTACGAATTTAAGAGGCGGCCGTCCCCCTGCCTCCTCAGTCGTCGGTCAGTTCGTTGTTTCACCTGAATTCTCTCCAGGAGTGCTCTCTACATCTACCTGGAGTCTATTCGGTGATCGGCACTAATTCGATCAACCCACGTCCGCAAAGGGAAGAGCAAACATGATCCGAGTCGGTGTAATCGGTTACGGCTATTGGGGACCCAATATCGTCAGAAATCTGCACGGCCTCGATGGCGCACGCGTTGTTATGGTTTGCGACAATAGTCCTGCTGCAGTAGCCCGCGTGCAGAAGAATCACCCCGGCATTCCGACGACTTCGGATCCCTGGGAGGTCCTGCGATCGCCGGAGATTGACGCGGTTGCCGTGATCACGCCCGTTTGGACTCATTACGAGCTGAGCAAAGCGGCCCTCGAACATGGCAAACATGTTTTTGTGGAAAAGCCTTTTACTTCGAATGCTGCCCAGGCAGAGGAGCTCATCGACATTGCGGCTCGGAAGAGACTCACGATAATGGTGGATCACACATTCTTGTTTACCGGTGCCGTCCGCAAGATCCGCGAACTGGTCGACAGTGGTGCCCTTGGTGATCTCTATTATTACGATTCGCTGCGGGTCAATCTAGGACTCTTTCAGCACGACGTCAGCGTGATTTGGGACCTGGCCCCTCACGATCTTTCGATCATGGATCATTTAATTAAGAAAGAACCGGAGGCCATCGTGGCAACCGGCGAAAAACATTTGAACGGCGTGGAAGATGTCGCGTTCATGACGATTTACTTCCCACAGAATGTGATCGCCCACATTAACGTGAATTGGCTTTCGCCCGTGAAAATTCGCACTACGCTGATCGGAGGCCAGAAGAAGATGCTGGTCTGGAATGATCTGGTGGCCGACGAAAAGATCCGTGTGTACGACAAGGGTGTCGCGATCAGCGGAGGAGAAGGAATTCGCGACGTTCTCGTCAGCTACCGCACTGGAGATATGTGGGCGCCACAGCTCGAACAGTCGGAAGCCTTGCGTGTCGAACTCAGCTACTTTGCCGATTGCGTCCTCAACAATAAAACGCCTATCAACGACGGACACGCTGGCCTCCGAGTCGTCCGGATGCTGGAAGCAGCGGATTGTTCTATTCAAAAGAGAGGAGAATTGGTGCGCCTGTGAATGAGTTCTGTGCGATTGGTCCAAATGTGAAAATGGGGAAGGACGTCAAACTCTCTAAATTCATTAATCTTTATGGCTGCGAAATTGGTGATAACACGAAAATAGGAGCATTTGTAGAAATTCAGAAGCACGCAACAGTCGGAAAGAACTGCAAGGTCTCCAGCCACAGCTTTATCTGTGAAGGCGTCGTCATCGAGGACAATGTGTTCATCGGGCATAGCGTGACTTTCATTAATGACTCCTATCCCCGGGCCACAACGTCCGATGGCGAGTTGCAGACCGAAACTGATTGGAAAGTGGAGCAGACCCTCGTAAAAAAAGGCGCCTCGATTGGCTCAGGGACTACGGTTCTCTCCAACGTAGTCATCGGGGAGAACGCCATCGTCGGGGCTGGCAGCGTGGTGACAAAGAATGTACCGGCGAACGCCATTGTCGCGGGAAATCCTGCAAAGCTATTGCGTTATATCACCCAGGAGTCAAGGATCGCACTATGACGAACAACGGAAAGATTGCATTTCTGGATTTGGTGAGTGTTCACGAAGAACTCGAGAAGGAACTTGTCCCCGTCTTTCAGAAGGCACTGAGAACAGCGGGTTTCATCGGCGGGCCAATGGTAGAGGAATTCGAGCGATCCTTCTCTGCATTCTGTGGGACGCGGTTTGCCATCGGAGTGAACAGTGGGACGGACGCGTTACGCTTTGCATTGATGTCGGCGGGTGTCCGCGAAGGCGATTCGGTCGTTACGGTGCCAAATACCTTCATCGCCACAACAGAAGCGATTTCGCAGGCGGGAGCGCGGCCCGAGTTCGTTGATATCGATGAGCGCACCTACAACATGGACCCAGAGAAGTTGCACGAATTTCTCGAACACGAGTGTTCGCGTGATCGTGCGGGCAAGTTGATCAGCGGGAGGACGGGACGGCCGGTGACGGCAGTGGTCCCGGTACATCTCTATGGGCAGTGTGCTGACATGGATGCCATCCAAGAGCTGGCCGATCGCTACGACTTGATCGTGATTGAGGATGCCTGCCAGGCCCACGGAGCCGAGTATCTCTCTAAACGCGACCATTGCTGGAAGAAGGCCGGTTCGATCGGCAAAGCGGGAGCATTCAGCTTCTATCCCGGAAAGAATTTGGGCGCGTGCGGGGAAGCAGGCATGGTCACGACTGATGACGAGGAAATGGCCCGCAACATCCGCATGATCCGCGATCACGGGCAAGCAAAAAAATATTACCATGATGTAGAGGGGTACAATGGGCGTCTAGACTCCATTCAAGCGGGGATTCTAAGCGTCAAGCTGAAGTACCTGCCGAACTGGAACCAATGCCGACGAGAGCACGCTCGCAAGTACAATGAACTGTTTTCCGCGGCGGAGACCAATATCGTCACGCCGTATGAACCTACCTGGTCAAAGGCCGTATATCATCTCTACGTCATACAAGTGGAGAACCGGGAAGCAGTGCAGACCGCGCTCGCCCAGGAGCACATCGGCACCGGAATCCATTACCCAATTCCCTTGCATTTACAGAAAGCGTACACCAGCCTTGGGTATCGTAGAGGCGATTTCCCCGTCTGCGAGAAAGCTGCGGAAGGAATTCTATCCCTTCCCATGTTCCCCGGTATTTCGGAACTAGATCAGGAACGGGTGGCAGAGGCGGTAGTGCGAATTGCACGTTGTGCCTCGGCACAACGCACAGCAACGGTGTCAGTCTAGTCCATTGGGTAAAGGCCCTGCCTGGCATCTGCTCCAACCGTGGTTGCTGGGTCTTTTGGAAAAGTAGGAAGCGCTCTGCTGGCAAATCGAGGATCGGTCAACGGATACGGGATACGAAGCTCAACGACATGCGAAGGAGTCTAAGACATTGAGCGAACGTAAAAACGTTGTTGTGGTCGGACTAGGAGAGGTGGGCCGGCCCCTCCTCCAGCTAGTCTCGGAGCATCACAATGTCATCGGAGTCGATATTTCGCCACCTATCGGAGACATCGGCGAGGTCGATGTTCTTCACGTGTGTTACCCCTTCGACATCAAGGATTTCGTCGGTGAGACCGCTCGTTATATCGAACGCTTCAGACCCGCGCTGACGATCATCAACAGCACAGTGGCAATCGGCACTACGCGAGCAGTTGCCGAGCGAACAGGGGCTGCCGTGGCGCACAGTCCGGTGCGTGGCAAACACGTTCGCATGCTCGACGAGCTCCGTGTCTACACAAAATTCGTGGGGGCGATGGATCCCGCTACCGGCGAGCTGGCTGCCAAACATTTTGAGTCTCTAGGTTTGAAAACCAAGATCCTGTCGTCGACGGAAGCGACCGAGTTGGCAAAGCTGACGGAAACAACGTACTTCGGTCTGATGATCGCCTGGGCCCAAGAGGTTGAGAGATATTGCGACCAATCTAGTCAGCAGTATGACGAAATCGTCTCGTTCTGGGAGGAAATAAAATTCTTTCCCTCGGTTAGATACTTTCCGGGTATTATTGGCGGACACTGCGTCATGCCCAACATCGAATTGTTGAGCAAGTTTAGCAATTCAGTGATTCTCGCGGCGATTCAGGACTCAAACGGAAAGAAGATGGAACGGGACGCCGGCACAAAATTTAGTGCTCAGGTCATGGCGGACAAACGAATCGCGGTTGCGTCAAGGAGTTAAAACTTTGCGGCAGCCCTGGACGAATGTAATAACCAGGCTCGCATAGCTGATTGGACATTGAGCATGGTTCGTTCGTCAACGACCCAACCAACTGATCCTGCATCCCAAGTTAAACCTCCAAAGGCCTCCGGCAACCTGCTACTAAAGGGAAAACGGACGGCAATGGTTACGTTCTCGCCTTACCCCTCAGATCCAAGACCACGTCGCGCCGTGGATGCGCTGGTGGGAGAAGGAATGGAGGTGGATCTGATCTGCCTAGGAAGTGAAAACGCCCCCAGGCGTGAAAAACTTGACGGCGTCAAGGTTCTGCGCGTGCCACTCAAAAACCGACGAGGCGGCAAGCTGGCATACGTGTACCAGTATACCGCCTTCATTATTATTTCGTCCGCAATCTTTGCCCTGCGCTCGTTGACCCGCCGCTACGACTTGGTGTACGTGCACAATATGCCCGACATCCTTGTCGTGAGTTCGTTGATCCCGAAGGCGCTCGGAGCCAAGGTGATCCTCGATTTGCATGATCCAATGCCTGAACTCATGATGACTATATTCAACCTTGACAGAGACAGTCTAATCGTCCGGCTAACAAGCCGCATCGAGAAGTGGAGCATGGCACGCGCAAATTTAGTGTTGACAGTTAACGCCGCATGCAAGCGAATCTTTGGCTCGCGCAGCTGTCGTCCGGAAAAGATTGGAGTAATCATGAATTCTCCGGACAACAAGATTTTCCCGTTCCGCACGCCACGATCATACGCAGCCACGCACCAAGAGCGCGACAAGCGATTCGTGATCATGTATCACGGGTCTATAGTCGAGCGAAATGGGTTGGATCTCGCCGTCGACGCACTTGCGCGAGTCAGAAAGTCCGTTCCAACCGCGGAACTCAGAATCTATGGCGCCAGGACTGTTTTTCTTGACCGCGTGATGGAGGCAGCCCGAAGCAAGGGCCTGGATGACGCGATTCGTTATTTCGGGCCGAAGCGACTCGACGACCTTGTGCCGGCTATCGAAGACTGCGACGTGGGCGTCATTCCGAATCATCGGAATGCGTTTACGGAGATTAACACACCGACCAGAATCTTCGAGTACCTGGCTTTAGGGAAGCCAGCAGTTGCTCCCCACACGCCGGGTATTCAAGATTACTTCAGCAATGAATCGCTCCTTTTCTTTGAGTCCGGCAATGCGGAAGAGCTTGCACAAAAAATCGAATATGTGTTTTCCCACCCCAAAGAGGCAAATGAGATCGTAGAGCGGGGGCAGCAAGTTTATCTGAGGCACATATGGAGCCAGGAGAAGCAAACATTCGTGAGTCTGGTGAGCGAACTCCTAAAGGGAAACAAAGAAGCTGCGCAACTGTGTTCTATATAGATGGTGTCGGTCAAACGAGTTCAAGAAGTTTCCTGCATGATCGGGGTCATTGCAAATCCGTCGGAACACTCTGTCATCCGTGAGTTCTTTGAGCTGTTCAAGACGCCTTGGGAGTTTTATCGGAGCGAGCGGCAATACGAAGTCCTGATCTGCTCCGGAGATGCCAAGCTGCCCGAACGTCTCGGGAAACTGGTTGTGATTTATGCCGGTCAGAAACTACCATTCGACACTGAACACCAAGTTCAAATCAGTTTAGAGCAAAAAGAGACTCGCAGCCTCTCTTACGGAAGCATTCGAATCCCGATCTACGGACGTAGCATCACTTTTCTAGAAAGAGAAGCTGGCGAACTTAGGGATGAATACTCCGGCCAGTCAGTGATGCAAGTAGAGCAATGGAAGGGAAGGACGTTAGCGCGCGTCGGCTATGATCTTTTCGGTGAGGTTCGCGCTTTGCTCACAGTTGGGCAGCCAAGCGTTAATGCCGGAATTCCGGCCTTGGATTTACATATCGCTGTTTTGCGGGATCTGATTATTGCGTGTGGTGTCCCCCTGGTTGAGATTCCGCCGGTCCCAGATGGGTATCGATTCATAGCTTGCTTAACCCACGACATCGATCACCCCTCGATCCGCCGACACAAGCTGGACCACACAATCCTCGGATTCCTATACCGTGCCCTCATTGGTTCTCTAATTGGCGTATTGCGCGGACGGCGGTCTGTGCGCTGTCTATTTCGCAATTGGCTGGCTGCGCTGAAGCTGCCACTAGTTTATCTGGGTCTCGCAAAGGATTTCTGGAGCGAATTCGATCGCTATCCCAAGTTAGAAAAGGGCCTGCGCTCATCATTCTTCGTGATCCCAGTCAAGGATTATCCGGGCCGGGGTCAACGGGGACTCGCGCCAATGCGGCGCGCATCTCGATACGGCGCACGTGACATTGTGGATCAGATCCAAGCATTGAAATCTGCGGGCTGCGAAATTGGCCTCCACGGGATTGACGCGTGGCTCGATAGTTCCAAAGGACGTGAGGAACTAGAGCAAATTCGTGGAATAACAGGAATGCAAGATATCGGGGTACGAATGCATTGGCTGTATCAAAATGAACAGTCGCCATTGACACTGGAAAAAGCCGGCGCCGATTACGATTCCACGGTTGGCTACAACGATACGGTAGGGTATCGCGCGGGAACGACGCAGTCCTACAAACCATTGGAGACTGTCCGTTTGCTCGAACTGCCTCTGAATATCATGGATACGGCCTTGTTCTATCCTGCTCATCTGGATCTATCTCCGGGAGAAGCCCGCAAGCGAGTTGGCAGTATCATTGAGAACGCGGTTCGGTTTGGCGGTAGTGTCACGGTGAATTGGCATGACCGCAGCATCGCGCCTGAAAGATTGTGGGATGAATTTTATTTGGACTTAGTTGACGAACTCAAAGAACGAGGAGCTTGGTTCTCAACTGCCCACCAGGCAGTCTCCTGGTTTCGTAGACGCCGGTCGGCGGTCTTTGAGACGGTCAGCGGGGATTCGGGCAGCCTCCGTGTGAAGATTGGTGTAGATGGAGATGAGGAACTACCTAAATTGCGTTTGCGAGTCCATAGACCCGGAGAGTCACGTCAAGATACTGCGATCGGCGCGAATACGTCAGAATGCACTCATGTTATCAGTTTGAATCACAGCGTTTCTGCTTGAATGTTCGTTGTGCGACTCCTACTAGACACGAGATGCGTCAAAACTCCAAGTTAGAGATGCCCTTGGGAAGCCTGTAAAATGCCCCCGACGATTGCCGCTGTCGTTTACTCCCTCTTCATTGTGGGACTTTTTTGGCTCGACCGGGATCAGAAGGCCCGGACCTCGTTAGGTCTCTGGGTTCCCGTGGTTTGGTGTTTGCTGGCCTGTTCGCGATCGGTGGCCCAGTGGCTGCAGGCTCCGGCGGTCGGATCACCCTGGGAAATTCTGGAAGGGAGCCCGATAGACCGGTTGGTATATACGGGCTTGCTGGCTGTCGGGCTGATTGTGCTCGTCAGCAGAGGACAGCGGGTTGGGAAGTTCTTGCGCGCGAATGCACTAATCCTTTTGTTTTTCCTCTACTGCGCGGTGAGCGTCCTTTGGTCTGACTACCCCGACGTCGCGTTCAAGCGTTGGACCAAGGCTTTGGGCGACCTCGTCATGATTCTGATCGTCTTGACCGATCGTGAGCCGTTTGACGCACTGAAGCGATTTCTCACCCGGATGACTTATGTCCTAGTCCCACTTTCCATTCTGTTCATCAAATATTACCCCCTGCTTGGGCGAGGATACGGCTACTGGCAAGGAGAAGTTCACTTCACAGGTGTTACATTAAACAAGAACACTCTTGGGGTAATTTGTCTCCTCTTCGGACTGGGAGCTGTATGGCGATTTCTAGCGGCCTACCAGGATCGACAGTGTCCAGGCAGGACCCGAAGGCTGATCGTTCACAGTGCAGTTCTCTGCATGGTGCTGTGGCTTTTTCGGATGTCCAATTCGATGACCTCCTTAAGCTGCTTCGTCATGGCGAGTACCTTACTCGTGTTGGCGAACTCTCGTGCGGTTATCCGAAGGCCAGCGGTCGTGCATCTCCTAATAGCAGCAATGCTGGTTGTTCCTATATCTGTTCTATTCCTTGGCGTCAGTCCAGATGCCCTGAAGACAATGGGAAGGGATCCGACCTTCACTGGCCGGACGGAGCTATGGGGAGTGCTCCTTACCCTTGTCCGAAACCCGGTGTTGGGAACGGGCTATGAAAGTTTCTGGCTGGGATCACGACTCGAGAAATTGTGGAGCATGTATTGGTGGCGTCCGGCCGAAGCCCATAACGGTTACCTTGAGGTCTTCCTGAACCTAGGATGGATTGGGGTGGCGTGGCTTGTCGTTATCATTGTGACGGGGTACCGAACGGTTTACCGTGCGTGGCGAAACAATGTGTCAACGGGCAGCCTGAAGCTGGCATTGTTCTTTACGGGGCTGGTCTTTAACTTTACCGAGGCGGCGTTCTTCCAGATGATGACGCCGGCCTGGATATTCTTTTTGTTTGCGATAACCCGTGTCCCTCCCGATTTGACATTGCAAAATCCGATCATCGGAGCAAACCTTCTCTCGGCGTCCTTGCGTCCAGCAGAAGAATCCGGCTCCAGCAATTTAGAAAACGAACTAACTTTGAGCAGATTCCAATGATCAAATATCACTTAACAGCTATGGCCTTGAAAGGCTTCTCGAGCTGTAAACCCGCTCGCAGCCTTTATCGCGGCCTTGGCAACTGGGTGGGCGGAAAGAAGCGGACCACTGGCAAGATGCCGTCTTATTACTTCGAGCGCGTAGAGCGGAATGTGAAGCTATGCCACAAGCATGCGCCGCTCCGCGCGGACGACCTTCTTCTGGAAATCGGCACGGGCTGGGTTCACTGGGAGGCGCTTACGCTTCGTCTTTTCTTCGATTTCCGCGCCGTTCTGTATGACGTTTGGGACAACCGGCAACTGAACGCCCTGAAAAGCTTCCTGCGTCAGCTTGAGGGACGATTCGGCCAGAAGGGGTTTTTGGAAGGATGCGACTTCGATCGCGCCCGTCTGCTGATTAGAAAGATCGAGGGTGCGTGCACGTTTGATGAACTCTACGAAATGCTGGGGTTTCAATATGTCCTGGACCAGACCGGCTTGATGGAATGCCTGCCCCGCGAAGCATTTCGTGTGGCCATCAGTGCCGGGGTGATGGAACACATTGCCGCAGCTACCGCGCCGCAATTCGTGTCGAACATGGCTTCATTGCTGGTCGGAAGGGGCCTCGGAATCCACAGCATCAACATCGCTGACCACCTCGCTATTTATGACCGGTCGGCGAGCCCCAAACAGTACCTGACGTATTCGGAGTGGCGATGGAAGCTTTGTTATCAAAACGACGTGCAATACATCAACCGGATCCAGCGCAGCGAATGGCTGCGGATGTTTGCAAATGCGGGCCTCTCTGTTTTGGAGGAAGGCGGAGCGTCTTTCGACCTTTCCGGCCTGCGGATTCATCCCAGGTATCAGACCCTCAGCCGCGAGGATATAGACTGTACGAACCTTGTCTTAGTCGTTCAGAAGGGCTAGCTCAAGCCTATCCGTGCTCCGTGGAATGCAGACGGGCCATTCCCAGACCGCAGCCTGCCGAAAGTTTCCGTTTCAAAGCTGCCCACGGTTTGCATGTGCGGCACCATCAGTTGCTCACGCCTATCGAGCGTGTGAAACAATGTAAAGTGTCGCGTATCCGAGACTAATAATGGGAACTTCCCTTCTACCTTCTAAGACCCTCGCCACTGATGGCACCGTTTCCGGAATGGTGCCGCCGGAACTGCCCGTTGAGATAAAAGTCGGGCTTCTCACTGGCGGATATGACAAGCCTTACGTTTTCGGCCTGGCACTGGCACTGGCCGCAAGGACCGTGTGCATTGATGTGATTGGAAGCGATGACATCGACAGCCGGGAAATGCATACGACACCGAGGTTGAATTTTCTTAATCTGCGAGGAAGCAAGCAAGAGGCTGGTCTCGCCGTGAAGATGGCACGAGTGCTGTTTTACTATGCACGTCTGTGCCGATATGCCGCAGTCGCCCAGGCCAAGATCTTGCATATCTTGTGGAATAACAAGTTTGAGTTCATTGACCGGACTTTGCTCATGCTGTACTACAAACTGCTCGGGAAGAAAATCGTTTTCACTGCGCACAATGTCAACGCAGGGAAAAGAGACTCAACCGACTCACTCCTTAACCGCATTACCTTAAGGGTGCAGTACCTGCTTGCGGATCACATCTTCGTTCATACTGAAAAGATGAAGAGCGAGCTCATCCAGGAGTTTGGCGTTAAGGAGAAGAATGTTTCGGTCATCCCTTTCGGAATCAACAACGCTGTGCCGCACACGAATCTAAGTACCCGAGAAGCGAAGATGCGCCTGGGTATCAGAAGTGATGAGAAGACGATCCTATTCTTCGGCGCCATCCGGCCCTACAAGGGTCTCGAATACTTGGTTAGCGCATTTCAACAGCTTGCAGCAACACATCCGGAGTACCGGCTAATTATCGCTGGTGAGCCAAGAAAAGAAAGCCAACAGTACTCGGATGAGATTCGACGGACGATCGACGGTCACGCCAGCCGAAAGCAGGTGCTGCAGAAGTTCCAATACATTCCGGATGAAGAAACGGAACTGTATTTCAAAGGAGCGGACGTACTTGCACTGCCTTACACGCACGTATTTCAGAGTGGCGTGCTTTTTCTGGGTTACAGCTTCGGGCTGCCTATGGTGGGGGCAGAAGTGGGCTCTATCAGAGAAGAAGTAATAGAGGGCTGCACAGGGTTCCTCTGCGCGCCGTGTGATTCGAACGACTTAGCGAGAGCGATAGAGAAGTATTTTGAAAGCGATCTCTTCAGGAATTTGGACAGCCGAAGACAGGTGATAAGGGACTACGCTAACGCAAAACATTCGTGGGACATCGTCGGGGAGACAACACGAGATGTCTACAAGCAATTGTTGAGTGCGAGATGACAATGATACCGTTGGTTTCAATCCTCATTCCCGCGCACAATGCGGAGAAATGGATCGCAGAGACGATTCGTTCGGCGATAGCACAATCGTGGCAACGAAAGGAGATCATTGTCGTTGATGACGGCTCCACAGATCAAACATTGAAAATCGCGCAACATTACGAATCAGCGTCGGTGCACGTTGTTTGGCAGGAAAACCAGGGTGCGGCAGCAGCCAGAAACAAAGCATTATCCCTGAGCCGTGGGGATTACATCCAATGGCTGGATGCCGATGATCTGCTGGCTCCGGACAAGATTGCCAAACAGTTGGCAGCACTCGGCACAGTGGGCAGCCGGCGGACACTTCTGTCTTCCTCCTTTGGACTGTTCATGTACCGGCCTCATCGGGCGCGGTTCACACCCACCGCCTTGTGGTGCGATCTACCTCCCACAGAATTCCTGCTGCGCAAGCTGGCGCAACGCGTTTTCATGCAAACGGCTGTGTGGCTCGTCAGTCGTGAGCTGACTGAGGCTGCTGGTCCATGGGACACCAGGATGATTTCAGACGATGATGGCGAATACTTCTGCCGCGTCCTTTTAGCGAGCGATGGAATCCGCTTCGTGAACGATGCCCGTGTGTACTATCGCTCGGTTGGGACCCTGCGCCTAAGTTATGTGGGCCGATCGAACAGGAAATTGGAGGCCTTGTGGCACTCCATGCAGTTGCACATTTCCTACCTTCGGTCGCTGGAGGACAGCGAAAAGGTAAGCGCGGCATGCGTCAAGTATTTGCAAAACTATGTGATCGATTTCTATCCGCTGCGGCTCGACCTTGTTGAAGAGATGCAAAAGGCCGCCAAGGATATGGGGAGACCATTGGATGTCCCACGCCTGTCGTGGAAGTATTCGTGGATTAAGACGCTTTTTGGTTGGGAATGGGCCAAGCGTGCTCAGTTATTCCTGCCAAGCGTCAAATGGTCAATTATGAGATTTTGGGACAAAGCACTGTTCAAGATCGAAAGTCGCAGTGTTGCACGAGCCAATTCGGGTATCTGAACCAGGACATTCGAAAGAACGAATGAGAAAAACAGCCTTCATAACGGGTGCAGAGGGGTTCATCGGTTCTAATTTGATCAGATTCCTCCAAGCCAAAGGGTGGAACGTAATCGGAGGATGCCTCCTGCACGCTTCTTCTCCCATCGCTAAGTCACCGAATCTGCTTTATGCGCAGTGTGATCTCCGGAACGGCCAGCGTGTTACTCAACTGCTTGTTGAGCATCAGCCAACACACATCTTCCACCTAGGGGCGCAGAGCCTGCCCACGGTGTCCTGGGCGGATCCGGTTGGGACCTTTGAGTCAAACGTCATGGGCTCATTGCATCTGTTCGAGGCGGTACGCCATCTGAAAAAGCCTCCGGTAGTGGTCTCGGCTTGTTCGAGTGCCGAATACGGACATGTGCCAGCGTCGGCTGTGCCGGTCACCGAAGAGCAGCCGCTTCGGCCGCTGCATCCGTACGGCATCAGCAAGGTTTGCCTCGACCTGCTGGCACGCGAATATTTCCTGGATTACAAGATTCCCGCGGTCAACTTGAGGCTCTTCAACACCACGGGTCCAGGCAAGACGAATGATGCACCTTCGGATTTCGTGCGGCAGTTGATTAGCATCAAGAAAGGTCAGCAACCACCCGTAATCGAAGTCGGCAATTTGAAGACACGCCGGGCATTCCTGGACGTAAATGATACGGTGCGCGGTTTTTATCTCGCTGCGATGAAGGGGAAGCGCGGTGAGGCATACAACCTGTGTGCTAGCCAGACCTATGAGATCGGCGAACTTTTGCGCACCGCGATCCGTTTATCAGGGGTGAAACCAAAGATTCGACCCGTTGCGCACTTGATGCGTCCCTCAGACGAGAGAATTATATTCGGTAGCGTGAAGAAGATCAGTAAGGATACAGGGTGGAAACCGTTGCTTTCGATCGAGCAAACCCTGAAGTCCATGCTGGAATATTGGCAAGCAGCCAAGTGATACTCTAACGCCGCCCACGAAGCTGAATTAAATCGCGTACTTATCGCTTGGAAGTGCAGCAAAGGAAGTGGAAAACTAAACGCATGATAATTACTCGTACTCCATTCCGCATCTCATTCTTCGGCGGCGGCACCGATTATCCGGTCTGGTACCGTCAGTTCGGTGGCGCCGTATTGTCGACCACTATCGATAAGTGCTGCTACATTACTTGCAGGCGGTTACCGCCTTTTTTCGATTACCACAGCCGTATTTCCTATTCGAAGGTTGAAAACGTCATCCACAATGGAGCAATCGAGCACCCCTCCGTGCGGGCATGCTTGCAGCACCTGGGAGTCAACGAAGGAGTGGAAATTCATCACGTCGCAGACCTCCCGGCTCGGACCGGCCTGGGTACCAGTTCGGCTTTCACGGTGGGACTTTTGCTGGGCTTGTACGCGCTTAGGGACCAGATGCGTGATAAGCATGCACTGGCTGCCGATGCCATCGAGGTAGAGCAGCAGGTGCTTAAAGAAGCCGTGGGATCACAAGACCAAGTCAGCGCTGCCTATGGGGGCTTTAATCGAATCAATTTCAATGCAGACGGTAGTATCGAGACAAAGCGGATACTTATCTTACAAGATAGATTGGCTGAGCTCCAGCGACACTGCGCGCTCTTTTTCACTGGATTTGCTAGAACCGCTTCAGAAATTGCCAAAGAACAGATAAGAATGACACCCCATCGGAAGCATGAGCTCGACACAATGCTTCAGATGGTCAACGAAGCTGAGGCAATCATCACGAATCCGCATCGCTCATTAAGTGAATTCGGCCATTTGCTGCACGAAAGTTGGAAAGTGAAAAGAACGTTGACACAAAGCATTACGAACACTGAGCTTGATGAAATTTATGAGGCTGGGCGCAGCGCTGGCGCTCTTGGGGGCAAACTTCTCGGAGCCGGCGGTGGCGGTTTTATGTTGTTCTTCGTTCCACCTGAACGGCGGCAGGCGCTGCGCATGAGACTCAAGAACTTTTTGTGCGTTCCGCTCGCGTTCTCGAGTAGAGGAAGCCATGTCGTCGTATACGAGCCAGAGGAGGCGTACGACAAATCGCTTGCCACCGAGCGGCGTGAGGTGTACGCCCAGCAGCTGGAGAGTTAACGCGGCCTACGTTGAGGACGGGCTTAGAATTCTACTGTCAGCCGACCGTTGAAACAGCCCAGATATTTGCCAGGCACAGGAATCATCATCGGTTAAATGCGGTTGGCTCAAGATATTAGCGATGGATAATGAAAATACGATTATCGGTTTCAACGACTTGATCCTGATTACAGGCTCTAATGGCTTTATCGGATCCCGGGTCGTTGAGAGATTGCTGCGGTCCGGTTTCACCAATCTTCGCTGCCTTGTGCGGCCCTCGAGCAATTTGGTTCGTCTGGATGAAATCCTCGCAAACTTTCAGCACGCGCGGGTCGAGGTGATCCAGGGAAATCTGCTATCTCGTGACGACTGCGCGAAAGTGACAAAAGATGTGACGGTGATCTTCCATTTGGCTGCAGGAATCGAGAAGACCTTTCCGGGGTCTTTCATGAACTCTGTCGTGACAACGAGAAACTTGCTTGACGCAGCCATGGAGTTTGGAAACCTGCAGCGGTTCGTGAACATCAGTTCGTTTGCGATTTATTCGAACTGGAACATCCCAGGCGGGGCTTTGCTTGACGAAACTTGTGAATTGGAGAGCCAGCCGGTGGAGCGAGCCGAGGCGTATACATTTGCGAAGCTCAAGCAAGACCAGCTGGTGCTTGAATATGCTCAGAAATATGGCTTGCCATACGTCATCCTGCGCCCAGGGGCGGTTTACGGTCCTGGTGCCCGACAGATCACTTCCAGGGTAGGAATTGATACCTTTGGATTATTTTTCCATTTGGGAGGTTCGAATCAGATTCCCTTGACCTACGTCGATAACTGTGCCGAAGCCATCGTTCTCGCGGGCATCAAACCAGGAATCGACGGTGAGGTCTTCAACGTGGTAGACGACGACTTACCTTCTAGCAGGCAATTTCTGAGAATGTACAAGAAGCAGGGCAAACACTTTAAGTCCATCTACGTTCCTTATTGGATTTTCTACTGTCTCTGCTGGGCCTGGGAAAAATATTCCAAGTGGTCGGAGGGCCAGCTGCCACCTGCTTTCAATCGGCGAAGATGTGCAGCGTATTGGAAGGGCAATAGGTACACCAACAAGAAGTTGAAAGACCGTCTCGAATGGAGGCCAATGGTTTCGTTTTCGGAAGCATCGCGACAATACTTCGACTACGTCAGGAAGACAAGTTAGCTGATGCTGAGAGTGGCCATAGTCGGATGCGGTAAAATAGCCGATCAACATGCGGAGCAGATTGTCCTTATTCCCGGCTGCGAGATTGTCGGGGTCTGCGACCGAGAGGAGTTGATGGCGCGACAGCTGCAAGAGCGGCTGAACGTGGGCGCATATTTCACAGAAGTGCAGGATCTCCTCGACAAAGCTAAACCGGATGTGGTCCACATCACGACTCCGCCCCAAAGCCATTACCCGCTAGGCAAATTGTGCCTTCAGGCTGGGTTCCACGTTTATATCGAAAAGCCTTTCACTGTAAACGCCGCGGAAGCTGAGGAACTCGTAAGTCTTGCAGAGCACAAAGAACTGAAACTGACTGTGGGCCATAATGCGCAATTCACTCATGCGGCCATTCGAATGAGGCGGCTTGTCGAGGAAGGGTATTTGGGCGGTCCTCCAGTGCATGTCGAGAGTTATTATTGCTACGACCTGCGCGACGCAGGCTATGCCAAAGCGCTGTTAGGAGACAGCCATCACTGGGTGAGGAAATTGCCCGGGGGTTTGTTGCAGAACGTTATCAGCCATGGCATCAGTAAGATAGCTGAGTTTCTAAAAGGGGATTCTCTCGAAATCGTGGCTTCCGGTTTCACAAGTCCGCTCCTGAAGAGCATTGGAGAGACAGAAATCCTCGATGAACTGCGAGTTATCCTACGTGACGACGCAGCAACGGCTTACTTTACTTTTTCTTCGCAAATGCGGCCCGCCTTGCATCAGCTTCGGTTGTTTGGTCCGAAGAATGGCTTGATCATGGATGAGGATCAACAGACGGTGATTAGAGTCAGGGGATCTCGATATAAGAGTTATCTGGAGCAGTTTGTGCCACCGTGGGAGTATGCCAAGCAATATGTCGCCAATTCTCTGGGGAATATGACAAAGTTCCTAAAAGCAGATTTTCAGGCGGGCTACAGCATGAAAGTTCTGATACGAGCTTTTTACCGCTCGATCATGGACAGGCTGCCACCGCCCATATCCTATAACGAGATTTTGCGAACCTCTCGAATCATGGAAGAAATCTTCACCCAATTGAACTCGAGACAGAGCGCGATCAGCGCCGAGACAAGCAGGCATCTGCCTGTAGCGCGATAGTGAGGCCGCTAATGAGCTGCTCTTCGGGTCACCTATGTTACGTCCTCATTACGCCCGCTCGTAATGAAGAACGATTCATCGAAAGAACGATTCAATCCGTGATCAACCAAACGGTTTTGCCGTCTAAGTGGATAATTGTGAATGACGGCTCGACGGACGCCACGGCAAGCATAGTGAGACGTTATCTAGAGCGACATCAGTGGATGGAATTAGTTGACCTACCAACACACAGGGATCGCAGTTTCGCGGCGAAGGTCCATGCGTTCAACGCAGGCTTGGATAGAGTCAAGCACCTTGAGTATGAAGTCATTGGAAACTTGGATTCCGACCTTTCCTTTGACGCGGACTATTGCGAATTCTTGCTAACCAAGTTTGAAGAAGACGCTCGTCTTGGAGTTGCGGGAACGATTTTCCGGGAAGAGGGTTATAGTTCAGCAACAGACAGTTTTGAGGGTCAGAACCACGTCGCAGGTGGTTGCCAACTCTTCCGACGCCGGTGCTTCGAGGAAATTGGTGGATATATTCCGAACAGGGCGGGGGGGATCGACTGGATCGCAGTCACTACAGCCCGGATGATGGGCTGGACGACTCGATCCTTTCGAGAGAAATGGTTCTTTCATTACCGGAGTTTGGGAACGGCTGAACGATCGCTCCTAGCTTCGACGTTTTCCTACGGCGAGAAGGACTATTATCTGGGTGGGCATCCGTTATGGGAACTGTTCAGGGTTGCGTATCGAGCAACCAAGAAACCGTACCTACTAGGGGGCGTCGCATTGTATGCAGGATACATTTCAGCATTTGTGCGCCGCATGAAAAGACCGGTCTCTGATGAACTCATGCGATTCCATCGCAAAGAGCAGATGCTAAAGTTGAAGGCGATACTCAGGTCGATGTTCAGGTTGAAACGTATAGACAGTTTCGAAGTCAACCCGAATTAATCAAATTGCCTAGCAGACAAGTCGGAATAATGACAGAAACAATTGGGGTCGAGAAAGTACAGTCGGCTGTCCTCCGGTTTGTCGGATGGCTCGATTGCTACGGCGAAACTTCGTACGATCACCAGAGCTATTTTGCTAGTGACCTGGGGCGCCGCGCGAAAGCTCTTTACTACACGAAGCCGCTGCTGGGAATGCTGGCCGTTTCCCCAATGATCTTCAGCGAGGCGTTGGTGCCCTCCGCCCGCAGGCTTTTCTGGAGACCGCAGAGGTTCCCAATCGCGGACGCGCATTATGCCATGGGGTTCGCGTTCCTTTCGCGGGTGCTCGGGCAGGAGCAGTATTACAAACGAGCGGTCCATTTTCTTGAAGTTCTCAAGGACACCCGGTGTCCGGGTTATGATCAGTACTGCTGGGGATACCCATTCAATTGGGAAACGAGACGCGGAACCCTTAAGGAGGGGACGCCCCTCATAACGACTGTTCCCTATGTATATGAGGCGTTTCGTGAAGTTTACCAAATTGATGGAGACCGGAAGTGGCGGCAGATAATGCAGTCGATCGCTCAGCATGCCCTGCAGGATTACCACGATTTCCAGACCTCTGTGAATGCTTCTACCTGTTCGTACACTCCTGAAGCTGATGATCCTGGCGGCGTCATAAACGCCAGTGCCTACCGAGCATTTCTCTTAATAAGGGCAGCTGTGGATTTTTCAGAGGCACAATACCGGAAGGTTGCTGAAAAAAACCTGAATTTTGTCATCGAATCTCAAAACGCGGACGGTTCCTGGTACTACTCCACGGATGGCCAGCGAGATTTTGTCGATCATTTTCATACATGCTTTGTTCTCAAGGCGCTAGCAAAAATTGAAGCCCTCACGGGGAGTCGTGAGTGCACTAAAGCTATTGAGCGCGGGGTGGATTACTACGTTGAGAATCTGTTTGATCGAAGCTTGCCCAAACCCTTCTCGCGGAGGCCTCGGCTGACTGTATACCGGCGAGAATTGTATGACTGCGCCGAGTGTATCAATCTGGCCGTGTTGCTGAGAGGCCGTTTCCCGGCACTAGACAATATTTTGTCAAATGTCCTCAACTTGGAAGGATGGCAAAAGCCCGACGGCTCCTTCCGAAGTCGCCAGCTTCTCCTCGGTTGGGACAATTGCCCTATGCATCGTTGGGCTCAATCTCAGATGTTCAGGAGTCTTTGCTTTCTGCTCTATGAAGGCAAGCACAACGGTAGTCCGGAATCTGTGAGACAAAACTAGCCAATCATATGTGCGGAATTTGCGGACAATATAACTACGGAAATCAAGCCCCGGTGCTGCGCCGGAATATAGAGAGGATGACGCGGAGCATCGTCCACCGTGGGCCTGATGACGAAGGTTACCATATTGCTGGACCGTTAGGACTTGGCTTTCGGCGGCTCTCTATTATCGATCTTGAAGGTGGTCACCAGCCTATGTCGGACGCCGAGCAATCCGTGTGGGTCGTTTTCAATGGGGAGATATACAATTTCCCGGACCTAAAGCGAGAGTTGGAAGCGTTTGGGCATGTCTTCCGGACCAAGTGTGATACGGAAGTCATCATCCACGGGTATAAGCAGTGGGGTGACGAGGTCCTCAATCATCTCAACGGAATGTTTGGTTTGGCGATCTGGGATGCGCAAAATCAACGGCTAATTATCGCTCGAGATCCGTTTGGCATCAAGCTCATTTACTACAAAATAGACGCAGACAGCGTGTATTTCGGTTCGGAGATTCGGGCGGTTGCCGCGGGGACAAACGAAAGTGCCGACATCGATCCCAGTTCAGTAAATCTCTTCCTCCGATATCGCTACACCCCCTCACCTTACACAGTGTTCAAAGGTGTTCGAAAGCTCGCCGCAGGAACCGTGCTGACGTTTGAAAAGGGCACTTACCATTTGCGGCGATGGTATGGCTATAAGCCAGTGCCATTTTCACCGATAAAGAGTATCGGCGAAGCGCAAGAAGAGTTGATCGAACTCTATAAGCGGTCAGTGAAAAGGCAGCTGCTGAGTGATGTGCCTCTAGGACTGCTGCTGAGTGGTGGCGTCGATTCTGCGCTGTTGCTTGCTCTCATGAATCTGTATGGAAATTCGTGGCGCACTTATACGGTTGGATATGGTTCAAGTTTTTCCGATGACGAATTGACAGATGCGGCTGAGACGGCCGCCAGATTCTCTTCCCAACACACGGCTGTGACGCTGGACAAGAAAACCTTTGAGGAAACGCTCCCAAAAATTGTCGCCTGTTTGGAAGAGCCGATCGCGTCATCTTCAATCGTCCCCATGTATTTCGTGTGCCAACGCGCCCGAGTGGATGTCAAGGTTGCTTTGGTGGGCCAAGGCCCGGATGAGCTCTTTGGCGGCTACCGCCGCCATCTCGGAGTACGATACGGTGCTTATTGGGGAGGCTCGCCGAAATGGTTGCGGACTCCGCTGGCTGCGGTGATAAATGCGCTGCCACGAAATGAGACCTTAAAGAGAGGTCTTTATTCGCTCGATATCCCTGAGCGGATGAAGAGATATCAGCACGTCTTATCGCTTTTGCCTGGCGATCACATCGATGCGCTTTTTCAGGACGGCATGCTTGGTCCCAATCCGGGCGACAGAATACTAGAGTGCTGGCAGGATTTGGCGCCCTTGATGAGTGACACGGACGAACTCGGGGGCTTTCAGTTCGTGGAACTGCGATCGACTCTTCCCGATGAGCTCCTCATGTACGCAGATAAGCTGTCGATGGCACACGGTCTTGAAGTCAGAGTGCCTTATTTGGACAAGGAGATCGTGGAATATGTTGAAAGGTTGCCGGCAAATTTCAAAGTGCGAAGCGGGTCGCGAAAGTGGCTGCATCGCCGGATATGTCATGATCTTCTTCCGGGGGCGATTCTGAGGAGAAAAAAACGCGGATTTGCTGTGAATGTTGTTGACGATTGGTTTCGTAGCTCAGCGAACAAGAAGATGGAAGAGATTCTTCTGGACCGAGAATCCAAAATATATGATTACCTGCGTCCGCCGGCAGTGCGGGAAATGTTCAGGCAACACCAGTCTGGCCAAAACGACAATCACAAGATTTTATTTAGTCTCGTCGTGTTTGAAGAGTGGCTCAGAGTCCACAAGAACATGGAAAGCTTCAGCCATTCCACGTGATATTGAATGCGCTGCTGAGTCTGATGGTCTCTGCTAGACCTGAGCAATTCGGGAAAGAGATGGCGGAACTCTGAGATCTGCAATTTTTCGCGGGTATTGCGGGAGATTGGCTCCGAAATTCAGCCCCGTTCATGGCATTTGGAAAACAATTTAAGTTCGGTTCTAAAAAACAGTAAGATGCCGACATTTAAGCACCTTCTTCAGTCAGTATTGGGCAAGTTTCGCGTCCACCAGAGACTAAAAGCTTCGTGTGTATATGATCTCTATTGGAGCATCGCCGACAAGAGAGTAATTGAGGCTCGAACCACAGAGGTTAATTTCTATCGAAAGATCCTCGACGGTTTTCGCAAAGGGGACTTGATCTTCGATGTTGGAGCAAACCAAGGAACCAAGACGGATGTCTTCTTAAGATTAGGGGCACGCGTGGTCGCCATCGACCCTGATGAGCGTAATGAGGAGATTCTAAGAGAAAAGTTCTTGAGATTCAGATTGACTGGAAAACCGGTCGTCATTGTTGGTAAAGCAGTGAGTGACAGAATCGCGGTTGAAACAATGTGGATCGACGAGCCGGGATCAGCAAAGAACACTCTCAGCCTGAAGTGGGTGGATACTTTGAGATCTGACGGAGAACGATTCGGTCATAGGCTCGATTTTGCGCAAAAAAAGGAGATTGAAACGACCACTCTCGAACAATTAATCGACGCTTTTGGTATGCCTTTTTTTGTGAAGATCGACGTAGAGGGGTTCGAGCCAAGCGTTTTGCGCGGTATGCGGCGCCCTGTTCCATATCTTTCATTCGAAGTAAATCTGCCTGAATTCCGACCAGAAGGGCTCGAGTGCGTCCATTTGCTGGGAGGGCTGGGGGCCGATGGAAAGTTCAACTATGCCACGGACTGTAAGCAAGGCTTAGTGCTGGAGCGGTGGCTTGACCCGCCGGAATTTTCGCAAGTACTTGAAAACTGTGCCGAAAGCAGCATCGAGGTGTTTTGGAAAGCGTCTTTACCAGCCAGAAATTGAGCGAGAGTGGAAGTTTGGAGCGGGTAGCGGGCAGGTGCTCGCCCGTAAATAGATGAATTTAAAATGCTTGCAGCCTTTGGGGCCAGTAGCTGGCAAATAGAGTTCCAAAGCCACAGAAATGTATCGGTTAGCATGTTCTACAGACACGACAGGAATCCAGGAAGGTCCGGGCGTACAGGGTCAATACCTGTACTAGATTTGGACTTCCAATCAGTATCCCAGACTCTCATGGAAGCTTACGCTATATGCCGTGGGAGCTCGGGGGAGTCTGAGGATGAACATGCGAAATATGGAATTGACGCCCGCACACGAAAGGCACTGCGGGGTACATTTGCAGACAGGGTTCTTGTTCTTTGCCCCGATCGAGCAACTCTCGCGTTTCTTTCTCAGACAGAAGCGGATCGTTGCTGAACGCCCCTCCCACGGATACCGCGTACCGAATCTGGTCAAGATACAGGCCATCGCCGCCTGTATCTTTTTTTGGTCACTGCCCGCTCATGCGACGGTCATAACTGCAGCTACCTGCTCGTCTTCGGATGTCCAGGCAGCTGTGAACTCTGCAGTCAACGGGGACACTGTAAGGACACCTGGGCCTTGCACAGTAGCGTGGCCGGGAGCTCCGGGGGTCACGATCTCCGGAAAAGGAATCACCTTGGACGGGGGAGGCAACACAACCGTCACGAGCGTCTATGCGATTTTGCTTCAGTCCAGCCTGACAGCATCGGCGCGCGTCACAGGCATAAATTTCACAGGCGGCGGCGATCTGAACAATGGGGATATAAGAGCAACTGGCAGCACATCGTCTGCTCCGTTCCGAATCGACCACTGCACCCTTTCCAACGGAGGCACGCTTATAGCTGTTTGGAACAATGCTCCAGGATTAATCGACCACGACACTTTCAACGTGGGCGGTGCAGCTGAAACGATTCACAATTTCGGGATGGGTGCCGGCAACGCCGCAGGATGGGCCGATGACATAGTCCCCGGTGGGGCAAAGATGCTGTTCATCGAAGACAACGTCTTTAACAATTCTGACCCGACGTACATAGCCCAGTCGGTTGAAGCCTATTACGGCGCACGCACCGTTGTACGGCACAACACGATGAATTTCGTGGCCGTAGACGAGCACGGAAACTCAGGCACGCTCAATGGGGTCAGTGCCCGATGGTGGGAAATCTATCAGAATACTTTCAGCGCCAACGGCAAGGCACAATGCTGCAATGTCACTGTTCGTGGAGGGAGCGGCGTAATTTTCGGGAACGCGCAAAGCAATAACACAGCTCCCGGGGCTATTACGCTGAAGGAAGATATCGGGAATGGCTTCCCTGGAAGCTGTAGCCCGCCAGACCCCGATTTGTATCACGTAGGTCGCGGAATCAACTCGACGCTCTCGCCAGCATTCGTTTGGAGCAACGGCACGATTCCTGTCAACGGTGACAATTGCATTCGATCAGGAACGGAGTATCGGGTCTCAACCAGTCAGCCTTCTAATCTGATGCGCTGCGAATCTGCTGCCGATCAGATCGCTGGATGTCCCGTGCCGTATGTGTATACACCGTACCAGTATCCGCACCCACTCCAGGGTTCTGCGGTAGCAGCTCCCACAGGATTAGCCTTCGTTATTCACTGACGGCATTCCCACGCAGGGCATGTTCTAACCCCACAGTTGCAAATGCCTCTGAGCGCATTGATACTCTTTATCTATCTTGTCAGCAATTAAAGAAGGCGGACCAACCAGTTATCTGCTACTCCTGCTTCCTGTGGCAATGCCCCGATGAACGATTTCAATCAGCGTACGAAGGCGGTTCTACTTGTCGGCGGTTTGGGAACGCGCTTGCGGTCCGTCTTACCGTCGACACCGAAACCCCTAGCATCAGTTGGCAATCGGCCTTTTCTTGAATTGCTTGTCCGGCAATTGCGTAACCAGGGCATTTATAACTTGGTGTTTTGTACTGGCTATCTTGGACACGAAATCGAGTCCGAGTTCGGCAATGGCAGCGCTTGGGATGTAAACATCGAGTATTCCAGAGAGCCTCATCCGATGGGCACTGCTGGCGCTGTGAAGTTTGCCGAGCCCCTCTTGCGTCAAGATTCTGACTTTCTCGTCATGAACGGCGATTCTTTCATGGAGATTGACTTCCGGGAGCTAATCCACGTTCATCGTACCTCTGGCGGAATAGCAAGTATGGCCGTGCTACGAAGGAAGAATGAAATGCGATATGGAACGGTTCAGCTGGCGCCCGACGGTCGTGTGAGTGCCTTTACGGAAAAGACCGGTAGCAGTGCCGTTGGTTTCGTAAATGCCGGGATCTATGTTTTCAATCCTAGGATCTTCGAACACATTCCGGAAGGACCCGGAAGCCTGGAGAGGGATATCTTTCCAAAACTGCTCGATCACCGAGTCTATGCAGCAGAGCAACATGGTGTTTTCATTGATATTGGTACTCCGGAAGACTACGTGAGGGCTCAGGAGATTTGCGCGCGCCTCTATATAGCAGCACGCCCCACTCGCAGTTCTGAATAAGAGGCATACTGGATGTGAGACTGTTATCCGTTTAGCCATTCGGGGACCCTCTCACTTGCGGACGCTGAACGGCAAGCCCGAGAATAAAACCATGTGACGATAGCATGGTGATCAGATCAGAAGAGGGTTACTGAAGTTGAGGTCTCCGGACACGCTGCTAACCGCGGGGGATGGATGAAACACACGAATGACTTCGGGCATCGCGTGACCGAGCTGATTGAAGCTTCGATCGCCACGAAACAATCCTTGCTCGGAAGCCCCGAAGTCGTGTTGGCTGTGGCAAAGGTTACCGAGATTCTAGTCAAGGCGCTCGAGCAAGGTAACAAAGTATTATTGTTCGGCAACGGAGGCAGCGCAGCCGATGCGCAGCACATCGCCGCGGAATTTGTGGGCCGATTTGCTTTTGACCGCCCCGCCCTGGCGGCGATGGCCCTATCCGTCAACAGTTCGTGTGTAACTGCGATCGGAAACGACTACGGATTTGATAGAGTCTTTTCCCGCCAGCTCGAAGCGCTGGCTCGTCCCGGAGACATGGCCATCGGGATTTCCACGAGCGGCAATTCGCCCAATGTGGTGCAGGCCATCTCGGTGGCGAGAGAAATGGGGCTGCACACGGTCGCATTGACTGGCTGTACCGGCGGGGACCTCCTTAATAAGGCGCATTACTGCATTTGTGTACCATCCAAAGAGACGCCGCGGATTCAGGAATGCCATATCCTGATCGGTCACATCATTGCGGAGCTAGTGGAGCGGGAAATATTCCATGAAGAGGGCCGCGTTTCTGGATCGTGACGGGGTTATAAACCGAAAACCCCCTGAAGGCCAATATGTAACCCGCTGGGAAGAGATGCAATTCCTTTCGGGGGTAGCCGAAGCGATTGCATTGCTTACGCAAGCGAATTTCTGCGTTCTTGTAGTGAGCAATCAGCGATGCGTATCGAAGGGGCTGTTGAGCGTGAGCGAGTTGGAGTCGATACACGCGCGCATGTGCCGGGAGCTTGCTGAGAAAGGCGCTTTGCTAACAGATGTTTACTACTGTCCACACGCGAGTCAACCTCCGTGTGGGTGCCGAAAGCCCGCTCCGGGCCTCTTATTGAGAGCCGCGCGCGAACATGAAATCGATCTCAAGAAGTCGTGGTTTATCGGTGATTCTGACACCGACGTCGAAGCGGGGAGAAATGCAGGCTGCAAAACGGTGCGGATTGGAAACGGTGACGGAGGGGGAGGTTGTGAGCCGGATTTGTATGCGAGAACTCTGCTGGATGCGGTCCACCAGGTGCTGGCACCCAAGGATTGAGCCGGGGCCCTCCACCTGGGCATGGAAAGCCGTTCGTAATTGGTGGCAAGACTTTTCCATTGTTCGATAGGACGGGGAAGCTACCCCCAACCCCCTGAGACAAGCGCCCCTTTCATCTTCGTTAAGTCTTTTGTTTTCAATAATAAAGAAAAAATCTCCTTTGCCCCGTTCCAGTCCGTTGCCAGAAGTCTGGTAGCCTGATTGCGACATCTCACCGGGTGTACCCCACACTTAATGGCGGTAGCATTTCTAGGGGTAGCAGAAGTAGTAGTATGCGGCTCGCGAAGAGGTACGCCGTCGTGTTGGTCTTAACGCCCTGTCCCCCTAGTTTCAGGATGGGTCTCCAGCTAAGGAAGAACGATCACAGACTGACATATCGCGTTTCTGAATAACTGCCGAGGAGGCTACTCCATGCCAATTGCATGCTCAATGGGAATCATGGCCCACAACGAAGAAGCCAATATTGGGCGGCTCCTGGAAGCATTGGTCACACAGAGATTGCAGAAGGTCTCCTTAAGCGAAATCGTGGTGGTAGCCAGCGGCTGCACCGACAATACCGAAGTGATTGTGCAGGACTGGGCGAAGCGAGATCAGCGCATCCACTTGATCGTGCAGGAGAAGCGGTCGGGCAAGGCGTCTGCTATCAACGAGTATCTGCCCCAGGCGCGGGAGCGAATCATTGTCTTGTGCAGCGCCGATCTGCTTCCTGAGGCCGATGCGCTGGAGCGACTTGTGGCTCCTTTCGCCGACCCGGAAGTCGGGATGGCCACCTCTCATCCAGTACCGGTGAACGACCCGGGGGAGTTCATGGGATTTGCCGCCCATATGCTATGGGGTCTGCACCACAAGATTAACCTTACCAGTTTCAAGTCCGGGGAAATGATTGCCTTCCGCAAGATCTTCGAGCGCATTCCATATCACACCGCCGTAGACGAAGCCAGCATCGAGCCGGTAGTGCGAGGCCAAGGATATCAAGCGCAATATGTTGGTGACGCGGTCGTTTACAACAAAGGACCGGAAACCCTAGCCGACTTTTTGCGACAGCGCCGCCGAATCTACGCTGGGCACTTGGCAGTGCGCGATACCCTGGGCTACACGGTAAGCACCATGAACGCTCGCAGGATCTTCGCTCTTCTGCTCCGCAACCTTGATTGGCGGCCGCGTCCCTTCGTTTGGACGTGGGCGATCGTCGGACTGGAAGCCTACGGCCGTTTGCTGGGGATACGTGATTACAAGAAACGGCGCAATCACCAGATTTGGGAAATCGCAACGTCTACCAAGCAACTTGAAATTGCCGCCAACACGAAGGTGGTCCCCAAAATATGAATTCTGGGGCTGGCATCCTAGCGCGGATTCCCCTTTTCAAACTGTACCGTAAGTTTGGGTGGCCGCAGCTATTGCCGTTGAATCTGACGCTATCTCCTTCCCCGAAGTGCAACTCCCGCTGCCTGACCTGCAACATTTGGATGAAGCGCGAGAACGAACTGACCATCGACGAATGGGACAAAGTTCTCGCTTCTCTGGGGCGTGCGCCGTACTGGTTCACGATCAGTGGTGGAGAACCGCTGATGTATCCACACGTCGTCGAACTGGCGCAATTGGCATACAAACACTGCGCTCCAGGTGTGATCAACATCCCTACCAACGCGATCCTCCCCAACATCCCGGAGCGCGTGGAAAGCATCGCCAAATCGTGTCCGAACAGCCAGTTGATCATCAACTTGTCGCTGGACGGCGTGGGCGCGAAGCACGATTACATCCGAGGAATTCCTGGGAATTTTGTCAAATTCGAAGAACGGCTGAAGCAACTTCTCTCCCTGAAGAAATCGTTGAAAAACCTGACAGTTGGAATCCACTCGGTAGTTTCCGTGTTCAGCGTCGGCCACCTGGACGAACTGATGGCCTATGCGGACAAGTCGGGGGCGGATCAATTTATCACCGAAATTGCGGAGCCTCGGGTGGAATTGGATACGGTGGGCCTGCCTATCACGCCGGGCGCAGATGCCTACGCAAAAGCCATCGACAAGCTCATTGCTTATGTCGAGAGCAAACGGTTTACGGGCATGGCCAAATTCACCGAGGCCATCCGTGTGGAGTACTACAAACTGGTCAAGCGCATTCTGGAAGAGAAGGACCAGGTCATCGATTGCTATGCCGGCTGGGTGAGCGCCCAGATCTATGCCGACGGGACTGTGTGGCCTTGCTGCGTGCGAGCCGACAATCTAGGCAATTTGCGCGAGCATCATTACGATTTCAAAGAGATCTGGTTCGGCGAAAAAATCAAGGAAGTACGACGCAGCGTCGCCGCCAAGGAATGCCACTGTCCGCTGGCCAATGCATCTTACACCAGTATGTTGCACGACATTCCAACGCTTATGCGCGTCGGGGCGAAGGTGTTACAGCCAGGCACGCGCCCGCAATTTGCGGCTCCCGGTCACGGAGAAGCTCGCAAGGTCGAGGCGGGGACGTAAACTCATCCGGCGCGTGGCTCAAGCGCAGCCTTGCGAGGCTGGCGATAGAGCCGCCAAACTTGCGCCAAGTAGGCAAAAACAATCTTGTTGGAGAGCTTGGATTCACCTTGGGCGCGCGGGCCAAAGGTGTAGGGCACTTCGCCCAAATGGCGGGGCTGCATGTGCGCTGCAATTTCCAGCAGAATCTTGAAACCGCGCACGTTCAGGCTGTCGCGGATCTTCAGAAAATCGTCCCGGCGCATCATGAAGTAGCCGGACATAGGATCGCGCAACTTCACTCCGAGGAGCCATTGAGCCAACTTCGTGCAGCTCCAGGAGCCGAAGCGGCGAATCATTCCCCAGTTTGCTGTACCCCCGCCTGGCATGTACCGGGTAGCAACGACCAGGTCAGAGCCATCCGTCAGCGCCTTAAGCATTTGTGGAAGGATTGCGGGGTCGTGCTGCAGGTCAGCGTCGATGCAAGCCACAGCCTCTCCGGTTGCAGCGGCGAAACCGTCTACCACGCTAGGCCCAAGCCCTCGGTTGGAAGTTCGGCGCAGAGCGCGCACCCGAGGGTTTCGGCGTCCGATTTCTTCTACACGCGCCCAAGTGAGGTCAGGAGAATCGTCATCGCTGATCAAAATCTCGTAGTCGGCACCCGCCAGGGCTGTTTCAAGTGCAGAAATCAGCAGGCTGACGTTCTCCGCTTCGTTGTACGTCGGAGAGATTACGCTCAGTTTCATGGGTTTGTGGCAACATCGTAGCTTAGACCGGCGAGCGCCAGCAAGCTTACTCGACTTTGAATCGATCACCTCGTTTTCAAAGAGATACTGCGCAACAACAAGAGACTAAGGTACTTCGGCACTGGCAGGTGGACGCGTTAAGATTGGTGCAGCTTTTAAGGAATGAATCGCATGGCTTTCGATTGGTTGAAAAAATTTCATCACGAAATGGAAAAAGAGCCGGACTATGCCGAGAAAACTCTTGCGGCATATCGCCTTGGGATGAGAGCCAAGGGATCGCTAGCAGGCGTGACCATTCAACCGGCGGAGAATTGCTGTGAAGCCGCGCGCCAACTTCCCGAGAACAAGATTTACCATCCAGATGAAGCTCCCCGTCTGCCACTCCCTGGATGTCCGCAAGGACGCCGCTGCGGATGCGTCTACAGGCCTGTTATGAGCTACGAGCTCACCAAGGAAGGATGAAAGTGCCCGCAGTTCTCCCTTCAGTGCCCCCGGCGCAAAACCCTGAAACGAGCCAATGCGCTGTCCAAAAGGACACAAACTCTCCATTGGAAGCAGGGAGAGGTTCGGTCATAGGGCGAGCGCTGAAGTTCGCGCGTTCGATAGGAGTACGGGATAGTGTGGTGATGGCAGTTGCCATGGTCCTGGCAGGAGGACTCGACTACGGAGTAAGCGTCATGGCCGGACGCTGGCTAGTGCCCATCGAGTATGGTGTGTTTATCGCTGTTGCGGCGGTCATGCAGGTCTTGGCTCAACTGACGAACACCATCCGCAATGTCGTTGCTTTCTACACCGCCGAATTGAGCCTGAAACGAGAGCGATCGCAAAGTGTGGGCGCATTTGTGCAACGCGCTTGGCGGTGGAGCTGGCGATGGGGGCTGGTGGCAACCGCGGTGATGGCCATTATCAGTCCGGCTCTGGCCCATGCGTTGCGGCTGCCAAATGCCTGGCCGCTGTGGGCGGCCAGCCCGGTAGTGCTGCTGTTTTTTGTGCGGACGGTTACCGATGGCGCCCTTCAAGGACTCCAATCCTTCGGAGGCTTTGGCGTGTTGCAGGTCCTTCAATCGCTCTTGCGATTACTCATCGCCGCGGGGCTGATCTGGCTGGGATTCCAGGCATCGGGAGCGATCATCGCGCTGCCACTTGGCATGGCGTTGGTACTCATGCTCGCGGTGTGGCTGCTCCGGCCCTATTTCCAAGACCGTAGCGGAACCGCCGCCCGTGAAGTCAGCTGGAATTACTCGTCCCACACGTTGTTGGGACTTGCGGCCTTTGCCGTGTTGGCCAATATGGATGCGTTGTTCGTCAAGCATTTTTACAGTCCAAACATTGCGGGGAATTACGGCCCCGTGGTTACCTTGGCCAAGATGAGTCTGTTCATTCCTATGGCGCTGGGTATCGTTCTTCTACCCAAGGCCACACGTCGCCGGGCCAGTGGTCGCGATCCTCGCCCCATTCTTCTCTTGGCTTTGGCTGCCACGCTTCTGCCTGGTTTTGCTCTAACGACAATTTATCTGGCTGCTCCTGGCTATATCGTTCGAACGATATTCACCGGTGCCTATGCGAATCCAGGCGTGGTTCTGGGATTGGCAAACCTAGCGACAAGCTTCTATGCCGGTTTGAATATATGGTTGAACTACGCGCTCTCTCTGAATCGCCTGTCGTTTATATACCTCCTGGTTGGTGTGCTTGTTTGCCAGGCGGCAGGGATGTTCTTTTTTGGTCGCGAGAGCCTTGTCTACATGACTCTGGTCATGGCGGGAGCAGGACTGATTGGCAATCTGGCAGGGTTTGCCACGACGTGGTCTACCGTTAAGGCACCGGAGATCGCGACGACGCCCACCGCGTGATATTCGCTGGCCGTGAGTCGCGAACAAAGACTTTAACGCAAGATGAAGGGATAGCATGAACGCATTAGTGACGGGCGCCAGCGGGTTCGTTGGTGCAGACTTGACGAAAAAGCTGCTCGATGAGGGATATGCGGTTATCGCCGTTGTCCGGAACGCCAAGAAACTCGCCATGGCGCTGCCCGAAGAATATCTGAGCCGGGTTACGGTGATAGAAGGAAATCTGCTTGAGAAGGAAGACCTCGAAAGGATCGAGAGCCAGCTGAAGAGCTCCGTGGGCAGCCTGGACATCGTTGTCGACCTAGCGGGAGGCGGACCATTAACGGCAAACCGCAAAGAGCACAGTTTTGACACAAATTACAAGACGACAGTCAATCTTGTCCGCGTGCTGGAGAACAGCAATAAGCTAAGCTCGCTCTCACTTTTCATCTACTTCAGCAGCCTCGCGGCCATGGGTCTGCCAAAAGTCTCCGGGGAACGGATTCTGTATAACGAAGAGACCGCCTGCAACCCCATGCTCCCTTTGGAACGCGGGAAATTTGAAAGCGAGTCCTTTCTGCGGGAACTTGCAAAAAAGAACAAGTTCAGAGTCGTAGCTTTGCGATTCCCGCAAATCTACGGCCTTGCCGATGCGGCTTTCATGCAGATCGTTCGGCTGATTCGAAAGCGCGCTTTCCCCATAGTGCGGGGCAGGAATGGCAGTCTGCCGCTCATTCATCTGCGGGACTGTGTGGGCGCTACTTATGCGGTCATTCGGAATGCGAGCAGGATTCAAGAGAACTTTGAAGTTTATCTGGTTTGCGAGGGCAGTTGCTCCTACAACCGATTGGTTGATTTGGTCCGCAAGAAGTACGGACAGGGGGGTACGATCGGCGTACCCTTTTTCGTGATGTATCTGGGAACCTCTGTTATCGAACGCGCTTTCGGGCTCATGGGCAAGCCGGAACCATTGAACCGGCGGCGGCTGGTTTCTCTGACCAAAGACAGAGTCGTAGATTCCAGTAAGTTCATGAACACATTTCAGTTCAAATTTGAGGAAAATGTAGAAGCCTTTGTCGCCAACGAGCTTTCTTGAATTGGCCACGATTGGGATGGCTTTGCGATTTGGCGTTCTGACGAACGCGATTTCCTGGTGGTTTGAATTGAATACTCAACAACAAACTGCAGTTGCCCGAGGTGAATTTCAGTGACGAAGACCGCGACAATCACGATTACGAATTGCTGGGAAGACTATTTTCGGAAGCCGCACGAAGGGCTGGGCACCACCTACGAGCGCTTCATCCTGCACAATTATTTTAGCTGGCTGAAGGACAGATACAACATCCAGTCGGTACTGGAGGCCCCTTCGTTTGGAATGACAGGTGTGTCGGGAATCAACAGTCTCTGGTGGGCTTCGCAGGGAACCAAAGTCACGGTTGTCGACCAATCTCCAAAGCGATTGGAAGAGATTCAGAAGGTATGGAAAGGGGCCGGCCTTGGGGCTGACTTCCTCTACCAGGCGCCGACGTCGGCGGAGTTGCCATTTGCCGACGGTTCCTTTGACATGGCATGGAACTTCGCCGCTCTATGGCATGTCAAAGATGGGGAAAAGTATTTGGCGGAACTCTCGCGTGCGGCAAAAAAGGCGCTCTTTGTGTGCGTTCCGAACAAGCAGAATGTGTGCTGGGTACTGCGCCCCCACAATGCGGACGAATATGAGCTGAAACATATTAACAGCGATTGGATAGTCTCCTGTGTTGAACCGCGCGGCTGGCGGATGGTAAAGACTGGATTCTTCGATGTTCCTCCCTGGCCCGACATCGCGATGAAGAAGGAAAATATGCTGAGGATGGTCGGGTTGGGAAGGCTGGCAAAGTCGATGGAATCCGGCGAAGCTGCAGGACTTTGCATCCTGGATTATTTCGCGGGCCGGTCCCCCGCCATGGGAAAAGACATTTTGAAGTACGGCATTATGGAAGAGTCTCCGAATTGGCTGAAGAAGTGGTGGGCCCATCACCGCTTTCTCGTCTTTGAGAGAGCCTAAGATCAACAGAAAAGGACGCCCGATTCAGATGCATTCTGCACTTCCGGAGCCACTAGTGACAAGAAATAGCGGTACAGATCAGCACAGTGAAGCACCGGGAACCCGGCGCTCATCCTCCGGCGTATCGGCGTATGACACATGGCTGTCTACCATTGTGGTGTGTCTCATGGCAGCCACGATGCTCGCGCTTTTCTGGTTTCCCCTGAAACGAACTTTCACAAATGTGGAGGTCAACTACAATGAGGGCTGGAATACCTACCGCGACGCCATGGTCGCTAAGGGAATCCCCCTTTATGGCACACTCCCCCACGGATTCGGAACCCCGACGGCGTATCCCCCTATTTCGTTTCATTTAGTCGGCTTGTTGGGTACGGCAAACACTTTTACCGTAGTCGGCCGTTGCGTCTCATTGATCTCGCTGCTGATGACCGGTGTTTTCGTGGCTCTCATCGTGAAACGAGCGGGCGCTTCCTGGCAAATGGGCGCCTTCTCATTTCTGCTTTACGAAATTGGGATCGCGCTGCTGAGGTCGGACCGCATAGGAATGAATGATCCGCAGTTGCTGGGAGAGGCGTTGTCAACCGCGGGCCTCTATTTCTATGTTCGCAATTCGGACTCCAGACGCCACTGGTGCTTATCGGCGCTTCTATTCTGCATAGCTGGGTTTACGAAACAAAACCTGCTCGTGTTTCCGGCGGCGGTCGCCATTGATCTCCTGTTCCGGTCACTCAGAGCATTTGCTACGTGGGCCGGCGCGATGGTGTTGTCCGCCGGGTTGCTTACGGGCGTGACCCTTTTGGTAGACGGCCGTTATTTTTTTAATCATTTGCTCAGTGGCGGGGGACGAGCATATTCGTTCTGGGTTGCCTGGAGTGGCTACCACCATTACGTGGAAATATTTCAGGGCTTGCTCGTGATCGCCATTGCGTGGTCGATCTGTGCTTTCCGTTCGCGTCTCGTCTTCGTATCCGCGTTTGTCCTAAGCTATGGCCTGGCATTTCTGCTTGCCGGCGGATCTGGCGTTGATCAGAACATATTCTTTAACGCCCTTGCGGCCACGGTGATCGCTTGCGGCATCTCATTATCTGATTTCAGTTTTGCGCCGGCAGGGTCCTCGCCTGCCATTTTGAGATCCGGGGCCCTAATGTTTGCCATCTTTTTTGGCAGTATCATGATTTTCGTTCCGGGACATCTTCGCCGCGATCGGGAGCAGCTGCGGCTTCTGCCTGCTCGCGCCAGCGAATTCAATTCTGCCGTAGTACTTTTGAAATCCCGGCCAGGATCAGCTCTATGTGAAAGCCATCTTCTTTGCTATGAGGCTGGCAAGCCCTTCGAATACGAGCCCTTTTCCGTTCAGCAACAGCTCAAAGCAGGATTATTGCGCGAGGAAGATACCCTTCAGTTGCTCAGGACGCATCATTTTCAGACCGTAGAGGTTGCATTGCGTGAGGACGAGCAAAATCTTAACGAGGGCGATTTGCGGATGAGCCTGACTTCCGACCAAAAGGAACCGGAAAAGCAACGCAGATTCAGTCCAAAGTTCATGAATGAGCTTTTGGCAGACTACCAGCTCTCGATGCGGACCTCGGAAATGGCTGTGTTTTGCCCAAGGTGACAAGGAAGCCTGCCCGCACTTGGTAGAAAAAGTTTTCCCACAACTATCCGGAACCCATTAGATTGTTCCTGGGCACCCTCCTGAGCCTCCTGCCAGGTCCTGTAAGCTGCCTATTTTCAATAAGTAAGCTGCCACCTGCGGCCGGCGAAGTGGTAGGCTGATTGCGGTACTTTTACTTATGACTGCGGGATCAATAAGCGGTAACTTGTCTAGAGGGTTGCGCACTGAGCACCCAGCCTCAAGTGGCATTACGGCGGCCCGTGTGGGTCGCCCACGCAGATAAAGCCAGTGACAATTCACATCGTAAACCCGTTCTCGGAAAGCCGATGGGACGAGTTGGTTGCTGACCATACAAAGGCATCCGTGTCCCGAGCGCCCGAAGTCGGAATACCGAATCGAGGATAACTGGACGATGAAGGATTTAAAGGAAAAAGCGATCCGTGGCGGTTTCGCGAAAGTCTGTGCCCAAGCAGCCAGTTTTCTTCTCCGAGTGGGTTCCGTGATGGCGCTGGCGCGATTGCTCTCACCGAGAGATTTCGGACTCGTAGGCATGGTTACTGCTCTCACGGGAGTGCTCAGTCTTTTCCGAGATTTCGGGCTTTCATCAGCTGCCATTCAGCGGGTGAACGTGACCGAAGAGCAGATTTCGACGTTGTTTTGGATCAACATGTTAGTCGGCGCGATACTTGCGCTACTCACAGTTGTTATGGCCCCTTTTATTGCTGGCTTTTATCGCGAACCGCGTCTTCTCGGCATGACAGCTCTGCTGGGAGCTGGATTTCTCTTCAATGCCGCAGGAGTTCAACACGGGGCGCTCTTGCAACGCCAAATGCGATTTACAACCGTCGCGGGGATAGACATTTTATCCCTGGTGCTGAGTATTGCGGTCGGAATTGGCATGGCACTTCGGGGTTATGGATATTGGGCCCTCGTAGGAATGACTCTTACGGGGCCATCGGTCTCCACTGTCTGCGCATGGATAGCTACGGCATGGATCCCGGGGATGCCGCACAGGCAGGCCGGAATCCGTTCTATGATGCGATTTGGCGGTACGATAACCTTGAACGGCCTTGTTGTTTACGTTGCCTATAACATGGAAAAGGTGCTTCTAGGACGCTACTGGGGAGCGGATGTGGTTGGGATTTACGGTAGAGCGTATCAGTTAACCAGCATCCCGACGGACAATCTGAATTCGTCGATTGGCGGAGTGGCGTTTTCGGCGTTATCACGGGTACAGGACGACCCCCAGCGCCTCAAGAGCTACTTCCTAAAGGGCTACTCTCTGGTTTTGGCGTTGACTCTGCCTATTACAATTGTCTGTACTCTCTTTGCAAACGATACGATCGTTGTGCTCCTTGGGCCAAAGTGGAGAGAGGCAATTCCCATTTTTCGCCTGCTAGCCCCGACAATATTGATCTTCGCAATGATTAATCCTTTTTCATGGCTGCTCTTTTCGATAGGGCAGGTTGGGCGAAGCTTGAAAATCGCGCTGGTCATTGCCCCGCTCGTGATTACTGGGATCGTTATCGGATTGCCCTATGGACCCAAAGGCGTTGCGTTTGCTTATTCAACAGTGATGACACTATGGGTTGTTCCGCATATTGCGTGGTGTGTGCGGGGCACGGTGGTCTCAGTCCGGGACGTCTTGCAGACTCTCAGCCGGCCGTTACTCTCAGGCATCGTGGCTGGGGCGCTTGCCTTTGGATTGCGACTCTATTGCGGTCAATTGTTGCATCCCCTGCCCAGGCTGGCATTAGGAGTTGCTTTTTTCATCTGCGTCTATCTTGGAATGCTCTTGTACGTAATGGGACAAAGGGCATTCTACGTGGAGCTCGTTCGGGGGTTACGGAGACGCTCGTCCGTTGAAGAGAGTGCCTTGGCTTCAGCTTAGTGGACCAAAATGGAATCTAGATCATCACAGCCGCTAGTAAGCATTGTCACCCCCGTCTACAACGGCGCGGAGCACCTAGCGGAGTGTGTTGAAAGCATCCTGGCGCAGACTTATCAAAACTGGGATTGTACGATCGTCAATAACTGCAGCACCGATTCGTCCGCGGAGATCGCCCGCCATTATGCTGAGAAAGACTCTCGTATCCGAATTTACGAGAATGAGAAGTTTCTGCGAGTCATCTCTAACCATAACGTCACGTTACGTCAGATTTCTCCTGCCAGCAAGTACTGTAAGTTTGTGTTCGCGGATGACTGGATTTTCCCGGAGTGTCTTGAAAAAATGGTTGCCGCCGCCGAGGAGCATCCCTCCGTGGGGATCGTTGGCGCTTACGGTCTTAGGGGGCGGCAAGTGATGTGGACGGGGCTGCCTTACTCCGGCAGTTCAATCTCCGGCCGGGAAGTCTGCCGCAAACTATTTGTCGATAATCTTTACGTCTTCGGTACTCCACATTCATTACTTTTTCGGTCTGACCTCGTCCGGAGTCACGATCCCTTTTATAACGAGTCTAATCTGCACGCTGACTCAGAGACCTGCTGTGCCCTCCTGAAGAGCTGCGACTTTGGCTTCGTTCACCAAATCCTCACCTTCACGAGAGAACGGCCAGGGTCACTCACCGAGCTCACGAATGACATAAATACGCTCATCGTGGGCAGATTGCACGATCTGGTGAGGCACGGTCCAGACTATCTGACTCGGGAAGAATTCGAAGTCTGCTTGGAGCGGAAACTGTCCGAATATTATGAATTCCTTGCCTTGAGTCTGGCCCGGCGCTGGGACAAGAAGTTTTGGAACTATCACAAGAGTAAACTGAATGATGCGGGTGTCGGCTTTAGTCGGGTTCGTTTGGCCCGAGCAACACTGGCGAAAGTGTGTGACGCGATCCTGAATCCCAAAGACACAATCGAAAAGCTTCTGAAGCGCTCAAACGTCCACACCGATCCCAAGTGTTTCCAAGGGAACACGGAGAACGACGAAAGGAAACACGTGCTTCAACCCTGAAGGCTTGAGTTGACTGCTGGAAATCGTGGTGGAGCAACGAGAACCAATGGCCAAGACCAGGAAAATCAGCGTTATCTTGTGTACCTATAACCGTTCAGGGAGCTTGGCAAGAGCGCTGGACAGCATTGCCGCTCTCACTCTTCCTGATGGAGTAGAGTGGGAAGTTTTGGTGGTCGACAACAACTCTACCGATAACACGCGTGAAGTGGTCTACGAGAATTTTTGCAGCCGATACCCCGGCCGATTCCGTTACGTGTTTGAACCGCAGCCAGGCAAGTCGCACGCCCTGAACTCCGGGATTCGGGAAGCTCGGGGCGACGTTTTGGCCTTCACGGATGACGACGTGAAGGTCGAGCCAACTTGGCTCCAGAATTTGACCTCCGCTCTGAACAGCAGTGAATGGGCTGGCGCAGGAGGGCGCGTGGTTGCGGATTGGGCCGGTTCCCCACCCCGCTGGCTGTCGCTCGAAGGACCGTACGCTCTGGGAGACACCCTTGCCTTGTTCGACCGTGGTTACGAAGCCCGTGAAATTTCTGAGAATCCGTTCGGTGCCAACATGGCCTTTCGAAAGGCTATGTTCGAAAAGTACGGCGGCTTTCGAACCGATTTAGGCCCTCGAGCTGGGAGTCAAGAGCCGCAAAAAAGTGAGGACGCCGAGTTTGGCCGCCGGCTATTGGACGCGGGGGAGCGCTTACGTTACGAACCGTTAGCCGTTGTACATCACTTGGTTCCCGAGAACCGGCTCCGAAAAAAATACTTCTTGGACTGGTGGTTTGACAAAGGCCGCTCCGACATCCGGAAATCTGGAATTCGGCCCGACACCAGATGCTACTGGGGAATTCCCTTAAACCTGTTTCGTCCGATGATAGCCTCGACACTACGTTGGGTATTGACGATCCGGCCGAATCAAAGGTTTTACTACAAGGTTCAGGTCTGGGAGCTGGCTGGAGAGTTTGTTGAGAGCTATCGCCTGTCGCTTGACGTGAAGAAACCAAAGATGCCATGGTGGGCCCGTGGGAATGCACTCCTTTAGTTCTCGGCGCCGGAGAATGGTTCAGTGTCCGCAGTCCTAAGCAAACCCTGGCGGCATCGTCTTATCGATTGACATATTTCCCGAATGAAACAAGGTTCAAAAACTATGCCAAACGGCCAACAAATTGTCACAGATGCGCCCTGGAGCAAGGCAAGTCTGCTCTTACGCCTCATCGTTCCCTGCGTGCTCGTGGCCTTCATGGCACCTTTCTTTGCCCTGCTGTTCTACTCTCTTCCCGCGACTGACGACTTCTGCAAAGCCACACTCTCTTTTAACAGCATTCCGCAACGTGACGTCCTGTCCGTCACCTGGATGTACTACACGCAATGGTCTCCGCGGTGGCTCACGACCTTCATTCAGAGCCTGGTGATGAGCCACGTTGATCTGGCTGCCAGATACGGTTGGCTGCTCCTAAGCGTCATCATCACAAACCTTGTAGCTCTCTGCTATTTCTTTCGGACGGTTTTCCGCCTGCCTCGCACAACCTCGATCCTTGCTGCCGGTGTTTTTTATGCCGCATATGTAGCGAGCCTCACCGATCTACAGCTGCAACTCTATTGGCTGACCGGCGCCACAGAGTACAACCTGTCATTCAGCACTCTGTTGTTTCTTGTGAGCCTTTTGTACCTGGCTCGCAGTGACGTCTGGTACTACGTTTTGGTCGCTCTGTTATCGATTGCAGTTCCCGCGCAGCACGAAATCGCGGGCGCTTTTCTTTGCGCGTTCTTATTCGCTGGTGCGGTCATGATGCGCGTGAAGAGACTCCCCGCTCGTCAGTGGTACTTGAGCCTTGGCATGGCTGCCTCCAGTCAAGCCATCGTGATGTTGTCACCCGGCAATGCGATACGCGCGGCTCAAGAGCACAAACATTTGTGGGATCTTGCTCATTTTCCCAGGTGGGTGGCCCATTCTTTTTATCACGGTCTCAACTGGTTGTCTTATCCAGCGATCTTGGTGGCTGGCTGCTCCATATTCCTACTATGTCAACGGGACCAAGATACTCCGGTTGCAGACGAATTGCCCCCGCAGTGGCTCGGTATCGCCGGTCTTTGCGCCATGTTTGCTCTCTTGTGCGAGGTTTCGTTCGTCGAGATGGCTTCCGGTCTTTGGATACCCGCTAGGGTCATTGCCTGGTTTCAATTTGTGTTTTGGCTGCTCCTCATCTGCGTAATCTTGAAAGGCATTCCCGAGATCCATCGAGTGCGGTTCTCGCTGGGCACGCGCATAAGTGTTTTCATCTTGCTAGGCGTAACGCTTCTCGGATCCTCGAATTTTCGGGCAGCGGTGGAAGACTTGCGCGGTCCTGCACAGTCTTGGTGGCGAATGAACTCCTCTCGACTAAAACAGCGCGGGGGGGCGTTGGAGTTCGAGGGTCCGTCACGGTATCCCAATCTTGCCATGCATCAAAACCTCGACCCCGATCCGGGATGTTTCGTAAATAAATGTATGGCCAATTATCTTCGAGCCAAGACTGTGGCCGTCAAAAATACCAATGAGGAATGTCCTCACTAGACAGGGATGCCGAAGCCAGATTACATGTGTTCGGCAGGACGAACTAAACCTACGGCTAGTCTCTTGATCCTCGCCTGTTTGATTCCGCTAGTAGATTCCTCCCCATTTCGCCCAACCGGTGTGCCAAGCAGAGATCGACATTGCCAACGAACCGGCAAAATATCGCAGCATTCTGTACGATCAATTCACGGAGCACAGCTGGTCCATGGGTGAAAGCGATCCGAAGCGGTTGGGAGTTCTGAATCTCAAAGCCGGAGAATGGGTGGAAGTCCGCGGGCGTGAGGAAATCCTCGCGACGCTTGACGAAAACGGCTGTCTGGAAACCATGCCTTTCATGCCGGAGATGTTCGCATTTTGCGGTCAGCGTTTCCGCGTCTACAAGCGAGCGCACAAGACCTGTGACACCGTTTTCCCCGTTCGGGGACGCCGGGTCAGTGCGGCCGTTCATCTCGAAACGCGTTGCGATGGACAGGCGCATGGCGGGTGCCAAGCCGGATGCTTGCTTTTTTGGAAAGAAGCGTGGTTGAAACGTGACAACCCCGATTCGCCCGAACGTACTGTCTCGAGCCTTGAAGCCCCTTCTGGAAAGAATCCTCTCGCGGCAATCGCGCGATGCACCGAATCCGACGTCTGGGCTCACGCGAAGGCGCCCGACGCAGATGGTGGCGAGCCCATATACAAATGCCAGGCCACACAGTTGCCTTACGCAACCACTAACCTTGCCTGGTGGGATCTTCGGCAATATATCGAGGACTACCGGTCAGGCAACGTTGGCCTCTGGCGCCTTCTCTGTGGCTTTATCTACTCCATGTATTACCACCTCAGCCAAGCTGGAATCGGACTGGGACCTGCGATGCGATGGTTCTACGACAAATTCCATCCGCTGTGGTGCGGTACTCTGTTTCCCAGAAAGGTCGGAACGATCCCCGAGGGACAGCCAACACCCACCGCGACTCTCAATCTGCAGCCGGGTGAACTCGTACGGGTAAAGTCACACGAGGAAATCCTCCAGACCCTGACCACCAACAGTATGAATCGGGGTATGACCTGGGATGCCGAATTGGTTCCGTACTGCGGCAGAACCTATCGAGTTCTCAGCCGCGTCACCAAGATCATTCATGAAAAGACGGGAAAGATGCAGGAAATGAAGAACCCTTGCATCATTTTGGAATCGGTCGTGTGTCAAGCCCGCTACAGCAATTGCCGCATGTTCTGTCCCAGGAGCATCTTCCCGTACTGGCGGGAGATTTGGCTGGAGAGAATTCAATCGAGTACCTCTGATTCCGGAGAAACAAAATAGCCCAGTCCTAGCTCTGAAAGCATTGAGCATTTGGCTGCGAAGGCGGCTCAGCCAAAAATGCCGCGCGATTGCGCGGCCAAGCAACATTCGAGTTATTATTAAAAGTGAGTAGTCGAAATTAGCCCAGTTTGGAAGCCCCGCCAAGCTGCCCGGTTCTGATCTCAGATTAGATCTGTCACGGTGCGACTTGTCATGAAGAATGAGTTTATGACCGACATGCTACGACAATTAATGCGTTTTTGGCTTGCCCTCGTCCTGATTGCTGCGGCCGTCGGCTGTAACACAGCTTATAACCAGAACAGTGGCGGAAATCCAGCACCGAGCATCTCGAGCCTGAATCCCACCTCGGGAGCAGTGGGGACCCCGGTAACGATCACGGGGGCGTATTTCGGAGCCACGCAGGGAACGAGCACGGTCTCGTTCAACGGCACGGCCGCAACGCCCACAAGCTGGAGCAACACGAGCATCGTTGTGCCAGTGCCCGCCGGAGCTACCACAGGCAATATCGTCGTAACCGTTGGCGGCGTACCCAGCACCGGTGTGAACTTCACGGTCAATTCTGCCTCCGGCCCGTCCATCACCAATCTGAGTCCTGCCTCCGGTGCTGTGGGCACGCCCGTGACGATCACAGGCTCGAACTTCGGGGCAACGCAGGGAACCAGCACGGTGAAGTTCAATGGGATCGCGGCGACTCCGACTAGTTGGAGCGCGACAAGCATTAGTGTGCCAGTGCCAGCAGGCGCGACCACAGGCAGTGTGGTTGTCACCGCTGGCGGCGTGGCCAGCAACGGCGTCAACTTCACCGTGACGGTTCCCGGTCCAAGCATTACGAGTCTAAATCCCACGTCGGGAGTGGTAGGCACGTCGGTAACGATCACGGGAACGAGCTTCGGCGCTACCCAAGGAACGAGCACGGTGAAGTTCAACGGGACCGCCGGGACTCCGAGCAGCTGGAGCGCGGCAAGCATCGTTGTGCCGGTGCCCGCAGCAGCCACCACTGGTAACGTCGTAGTGACTGTAGGTGGCGTACCCAGCAACGGCGTGACGTTCACGGTCACATCCGGATCTGTCGTCCTCCCCATCAAACTTAGCCCCAACAAGCGTTATTTCGTGGACCAGAACGGGACCCCATGGCTAATGGTGGCGGATGCAGCGCATCACCTCATGCCCGCCATTCCGCAATCTGCTGTTGCGCAGTATCTCAGCGATCGGGTAGCCAACGGATTCAACACGATCAACCTATACGGGGCGTGCGGTGGTACAGGAACTTGTCCGGCATCCGGCGCCGCTAACGACGGAATGTTGCCATTCCTAGTTGGAAGTTCTGCGACCGACTACGACCTGTCCACGCCAAACCCTGCTTATTGGTCGCAGGTGGATAACGTAATTAACCAGGCAGCGAGCCTTGGCTTAGTGGTTTTGTTCGACCCGCTCCCTTGGGGAGTGAATTTTGGGACTGCCATGGAGAATACCGTCAGTCCAATCAACTATCCGGCGAATGACATAAGCTTCGGTAAGTTTCTAGGCATGCGCTACAAAAACTCTCCCAATATTATTTGGCAATTCGGACAAGATTTCAGGCACAACATGCTGCCTGACGCAACGTTTATGGACTACATGGCTCAAGTCATGGCTGGTGTCGCCAGTGTGGACCAAAATCACCTGATAACCTGTCAGCTTAATTACAATCGCTCATATTCTCAGCAAGGGATACCCATTGGAAACTCCTCGTACAATTCCACCTTGAACACCAGCTTTGCGTACACTTACTACGAGACTTACGACTACGTATTGGCAGCCTATAACGACTCCCACACCATGCCAGTTTTTCTGGGAGAGTCGAATTATGAAACTGGCAACAATACGAATCTGCTCTCCTCCCCAGCAGACGCGTTTATTACTCGGCTTGAGATGTGGTGGACGATGACCAGTGGTGGGGCGGGGCATGAGTTTGGTAATGAGCACGTCAACCACTTTGACAGCTCTCCGTCATGGCAGTCGCAGTTGGACACAACAGCGACGTTACAGGTGAAGTACCTGACTAGTCTTTTCAATCAAATCCAATGGTGGACGTTGGTTCCTGAGCAGAACCATCAGGTGGTTACGGCGGGCTATGGCACTTACAGTACAACCAATTTGAATCTCTATACTGCGACCTATGCGACAACCGCTTGGGACCCGACGCTGGCCATCGTGTACACGCCTGTTTCGACGACGCTCACCGTCAACATGGCGAATTTTTCGAAAACAATGACGGCTTCGTGGTACGACCCGACCACTGGCAGCTCGACCTTGATTGGATCTTTTCCCCCTAGCGGCGGCTCTCAGATGTTCTCAACTCCCGCCACGGCTCACTCTGACGGAACCCACGACTGGGTCCTCGTGCTCCAGTAGAGAACCGTAGGGTCCGCTCGCAATTCAGTCATAAATGATTTTTGTTGTTGGTGCTACTAGAACGGGCAGGAATGAGACAATTTCGCCGGCACTGTCACTTGGCCGCGGTCCTCCTTGCGCGGCAGACTACAGCACTAGTTTCCGGCAATGGAACGCTTCCGCGTACTTATCAGGAGCATTGGACTCGACACCACGAAGCCGTTGCAGCGCCAGAAAGGTCTCTGCTTCGAACCACTGCTTCGTGCGCTGCGACGCGAACGAGTCGCAGATATACTTAACCTTCCGCTCGCACGTTTCGCGATCCAATCCTACGAAAACATTTGGCGCTCCCAAATCGCCATCGTACTTGGGGATTTCGTATTCCATGATGAGGTGATTGCGAAAGGTATTCCAGGTGAGTTCGCAAATCACTCGATGGTCCTGGTGCAGATCGTGGCGGTAATGCGTCAGGATCAAGTCCGGGACAAATTCTTTCTTCACTTTCTCGAACTCCATCTTTATTTGCCGATGAAGGGTCGGGAAAAAACTGTCGCGATAATTCCGGATCGCGACCGTCTTGGACTTGGCTCCCTCCAGGAACAAGCGGGCCCCTTTTATGGCCTCTCGTTTTCGCACCGGATTCGAGCTGAACACCTGCCAATAGATTTCGCGTTCCGGATCCTCCTGCAACCACCTCAAGATCGTCCCGCCACATCCGATTTCGATGTCGTCGCAATGTGCACCCAGGCATAGAATGCGGCGAGGGGGCTTGCCGGGCTCACCGAGAGTAAGTCTTAGCATGGAAGTTTTTGGCCTAGGTGGCGTCGTCGTGCCCGCTGGTGCCGTTTACGGTAACCGCGGCTTCTTCGCGAAGCAACGAGTTTTTCCAAACTTCCCAAGGCGCATCGCCGCGAGCGTACAGGTCGTCCAACTGTTGTTTGTCCTTGAAGGTATCCATGGAAGCATAAAAGCCATTGTGCTCATAGGCCATCAATTGCTTTTCGCGAATCAAGCGCTGGAAGGGTTCGAGGACCAATTCTTCCCCGTTCTGCATAAACTTGAAAATGTCCTGTCTGAGGACGAAATAGCCGCTATTTATACGGAGATTGGCATCTTGAATGGCCTTAATTTCATTAACAATCCCGCCCGGACCAGCGGAGACAACGTGGTAGGTTAAATTTGGCTTTGCTGAAACAAAAGTGGCGACCTTGCCGTGTTCCTTGGAGAACTCGATAAGCTTCGGAAGTTCCAGATCCGTCAGACCATCCGCGTAATTCGCGAGGAAAACTTCTTCGCCGGCCAGGTATTTCTCCACGGCTCGCAATCTCTGGCCAATATTCGAATGCATCCCCGTTTCGGCAAACGTGATGTTCCAATCATGAATGTCGCTGTTGAACAACTGCAGGTCCTTCCCTCCCTTTGAGAGCGAGAAGTCGTTGGAGACGCATTCATCGTAATGAAGGAAGTACTGCTTAATGGCATCCGCACGGTATCCCAGGCACAAAATGAAGTCCTTGTGGCCGAAGTGCGCGTAATACTTCATGACGTGCCACAAGACCGGCCTGTAGCCGATGGGAACCATGGGCTTGGGGACATTTTCAGCATACTCCCGCAAGCGCATCCCGAGTCCGCCGCAAAAGATTACGACTTTCATCTGCGTTACTCCTTCTCTCGACTTAAAACAGGGACCTGCAGTGAATTGTAAGAGACCGAGGAACCGCCGCCTTCTGCTCTCCCATCACCAAGTGAAAACACCTTACTCATAGACCCGCACCTCGGGTATAGGCACGACGAACTTTCCGCCCCATTCGCGAATGAAAGCGTTCTGCTTGATGATTTCGTCTTTCAGATTCCAGGGTAGGATGAGCAAATAGTCGGGCTTAGTCTCGCGGATGCGCTCCAGCGGAAAGATCGGAACATGCGTGCCAGGCAAGAATCTGCCATGTTTGTAGGGATTGCGGTCCACCGTGTAATCGAGGAAGTCGGAGCGGATCGCGCAATAATTCAGCAAGGTATTGCCCTTGCCGGGCGCGCCGTATCCCGCTATCTTTTTCCCGCTACGCTTCGCTTGGATCAAGAACTCCAGGAGCTTCCGTTTGGTTTCTTTCACCTGCTCGGCAAAGCATGAATAACTGTCCATTCTGTTGTACCCTGCGGATACCTCACGCGCGTGGAGATCCGTGACGCGCGATGTAACGGGCTTAGAGGAATCCTCGACATGGCGGACAAAGATACGTAGAGAACCGCCATGCGTAGGAAGCTCCTCCACATCAAAGAGCGTCAGTCCATGGGCCGAGAAGATCTTCTCCGCGGTAAGAAGAGAAAAATACGAAAAATGTTCGTGGTAGATGGTATCGAACTGGTTCTCTTCCATCAGCCGCTGAAGATGCGGAAATTCCATGGTGATGACGCCGTTCGGCTTGAGAAGAATCTTCATACCGCCAACGAAATCATTGATATCCGGCACTTGGGCGAGGACATTGTTACCCAGGAGTAAATCCGCCTGTTTTCCGGAGTTGGCCAGTTCACGGGCTGTTTCCCTCCCGAAGAACTTTACGAGCGTCGGTACACCCTTCTCGACAGCGACGGCCGCGACATTTGCGGCGGGCTCTATGCCAAGAATTGGCACTTTCTTCTCTCCGAAGTACTGCAGAAGGTAGCCATCATTGCTCGCCAGCTCCACAACAAAGCTGCTACTACCGATGGCGAACCGCTCGATCATCTCACCGGTGTACTTCTTGGCGTGTGCCAACCAGGAATCCGAATAGGAGGAGAAGTACGCGTAGTGGGAGAAAATATGCTCCGGCGTAACATAGGCTTCGAGCTGGACGAGAAAGCAGTTCTCGCAAACATAGACGTGCAGCGGGTAAAACGGCTCCATCTGGTTCAAGTGCTCCGCGGGCAGATAGCTCTCGCAAAGCGGAGACATTCCCAAATCCACGAAGGTATGCTGGAGTCTTATTCCACAAAAGCGGCAGGGCGGTTGGTTCCCGGCCATATTGCCGTCGCCTAGTTTCTCCGGAGAAACACCCTGCTTCTGTTCTGCTGGGCTATCTGTCGTCATGGCGCTGGTCAACGTAGTTCTCCTAAGCAGATGTGGCGGTCTCAAATTCCTCGGGTTTGGCGAAGGCCGGCTGAGTTTCGTAGAGTGCGTAATAGTCTTCCGGAACATGCGCCAGGTCCGTGCCGCGCAGATAATCTCCCATGGTCGTCCCGGTGCAGGCTGAATCCACATTCGGAGCGCCGCGGCGTACGGCAACATCGTCAATGTTAACGGTGCGAAAATCGATGCTGAAGCGAGTGCGGCCTGAATTGTTTGGCACGCTGGAGTGCATCTGGGCCCCGGAGAACAGCAAGATACCGCCCGGCGGTGCAATCACACGAATCTGTGGATCAAGCTCCATGGGTTCTTCTGGTTTGGGCTGTTTGCGGGTATCTTCCTTCAGGAATTGCGCGGCATTTTGACGGCTCGTGCGGTTCCATTCCGCATAGTTGTATCCCGCGGATCCATTGCGCACCGGCTGGCTCCAATAGCGCGGATGGAAGGCCATGGCGTTTTCCGGGACAATCGGATAAATGGGCATCCACCAATTGATTTGGCACATGGGCGCCGAGTACCACGTGTCGCGATGGGGATGAAAAGCGTAAGCGATCCCAGTTTTCAGATAATCATCGCTTGTGGAGGTGCGCATACGGGGCACATCGAAATAGGTTTTGTGGGGGTCGATACCAAGTTCGCGGAAGATACCCTGGATGCATTCCTTGGATGTTGGGTGGTGGATGAATTTCGGTTTTAGCTCAGCGAGGATAGCGGCGTAGCGCTCCACCGGAAGGTGGTACTGGGCAGTCTCAGGTTCGTACGGTTGTAGCGCCTCTTCGACCAGCTTGCGCGCAAAATTCACGAGCTCGAGTGAGCTCGGCGTTGGGGAATAGACTAGCAACTGGCCCCGATAGAGAAGCTCCCGGCGCTTATCGTCGTTGACCGGAGCATCGATAAAAACTGAATTCATAATGCTGTCCTTTCCGCTGGCTAGTGTGCAGCCGTCGGTACCAATTCAAATTTTTCCCGTAACAAGTGATGTTCCCGCAGTGCATGTGCGGCTTTCCGGATGAACTCAAATCGAATACCGGAACGCTCCGCTATGTCCAGCAGGGAGTGACCCCCGTCGGAAAGATTGAGCACCCACAGCATCGCCATCTCGTTCAGCCCCGCGTCAGAGTCTCCACCGATCATGTGGTACAAGCCGCGTTTTCCAAGTTGCGGCTCGCACTTGGGACTCAGGTTCACAAAAGTCTTGTTGTTCTCTATAAGCGAAAGAATCTCCAGACAGACTGCGAACGATTCACCGAGTTTGTCGGCGTGTACAAACTCCAGGTTGTCCGCCGAAGTGTGATATTCCGGAAAAGTACCGTGGGGAGTGCGCGAGAGTCTCCCCACAGCTAAATTGATTCCCGGCGAGCAGTATTGACGCTCATCGTAACCATACGGTGAGAATTCGAGGACTCCGTAGGCGGATCCGAAATGCTGGAGAACATGGCAAGCTGCCCGGTCAATTTGCGTGCCGCCCTGACGGCTCTTCTTATAATGAAGCTTGCCGGCATCTCCGACTCCGCTAAGAACTAACCCGTGCTTGATGCGCGAAAGCTTGTCTTCATTCAGGGCCAGCCACGTAATAGCGCCAATCGTGCCTGGAATAAACAAGAACCGATAGGAATAGCGCCGCGGCAAAGCTCCCAGGCGCTTTGCCAGAGACACCGCCAATGCTATGCCGGATAGGTTGTCATTGCACAAGGACGGATGGCACGCGTGGCAGGAGATCAATACCTCATCCAGAGTCTCCCCTGGAAGCAAGTACTCTCCGTAAGAGAGGTGACCGTCTTTCAGCGTCGAGTCGATGCTGATCTCGTATTCGTCTTCGGTTAGAGCTTCAAGCTGACGTTGAGAAAGGCAGAATCCCCAGCTTTCCTTGTAGTAGGAAGTTCGGTAAGGAATCCAATCCGGACGCTCCGGAATCGTGAAGAGATGCCTCCTCAATTCGAAAAGCGAGATGCGACGATGAACAGGGGTGCTGTAATTGACGACGTGAAGATTCGATTCTTTGAAATCAATGACTCGTTCCCCTTTTGAATTCTTCACGTAGGCGTCGCGGATATTCCATTCCTTTGGTACCGTCCAGTCGAACACCTGACTACCAGTAGGAACTTCTCGTATTTCAAGAGGAATATATGTCTGCAAAATGCGAAGAGTCTCACGAAGACCGTTCCCCGTAATACTGCGGCAAATCGGGAACAGCTCGGCGATCAGGCGGTACATCGCCTCGCCTGCCGCGGCCGGATCGACTTCGCTGTGAAAGGTATCCAAGTTTGATTCTTTCCAGTCGCTTCTAATAGCGGAAATCCGGATAAGTTCTATCGCGCTCGATAATGATTCGTTCGCCGGGAGGCCAGGATATTCCGAAGGCCGGATCGTCCCACCGGACACCCCGCGCATGCTCCGGGGAATGAAACTGGGACATTTGATAGAAGACCTCGGTGTTGTCCTCCAGGGTCTGAAAGCCGTGGGCAAACTCTTCCGGTATGTACAGCATCTTTCTGTTTCTCGCGGAAAGCTCGAGCCCGAAATGCTTCTTGAATGACGGTGAAGAGGACCGCAAGTCGATGATGACATCATAAATTGATCCAGCCGTACAACGCACCAGCTTCGCTTCCGAATAGGGAGAAGCCTGGAAGTGCATTCCTCGCAGACTACCCTTGAATCGGTTGAACGAGATGTTGCACTGGGCCACCCGCGGGTTCAGGCCGTGGGCTTCGAATTCCCGCTCGCAGAAGGTACGCGCAAAAAAGCCGCGATGGTCTTCGTGCATCTCCGGTTCGATCATGAAAGCGCCTGGCAGCTTAGTTTCCGTAAAAATCAAGTCTCACCAGCCGCTGCTCAGATCAGCTTCAAGAACTCTTCGCGTGCAGCACCCCGACGGAGTCGGAAGTCTGCCAGCGAAGGGTAGAGTCCAATCGACCGGATGACAGCAGCCGTTGGATCTGGTCGATTCGCTTGTAACGTTCGCCCTCAAAGTCTTCGACGCGCAAGCCCACTTTCGTATAGGCGTTATAGAGTTCCCGAACCCCACGACGCGCGTCCCACTGCGGCTGAAAGGCGGGAAGAGCTTTGTTTATGCGGCTGAAATCGGCCCGGTAACAGCGTTTGTCGGGGCCTGCATCCGCGGCAAACTCGATGGTGCAACCCGGAACGGTTTCCTTTACGATCTCCGCTAAATCGCGAATTCGATAATTCTCTTCCGTGCGCCCTACGTTAAAAGCTTGATTGTGGATCACGTCCACGGGCGCGTTCAGTACCGCAAGGAACGCGCGAGATATATCTTCAATGTGCACAATCGGGCGCCACGGAGTGCCATCGCTCTTGATGAACACGCGGCCCGTGGCAAGAGCCCACGCGGTCAGATTGTTCAGCACCAGGTCAAATCGCAGTCGCGGCGACACCCCGTAAGCCGTGGCGTTACGCAGAAACGTCGGACTAAAATTTGGCCCCGCGAGCTTTGCAACTTCCTGCTCGACAAGAACCTTGGAGCGGCCATAGGGCGTAACCGGATTGAAGTCGGCGTTCTCATCCAATATCTTGTCGCCCGCTGCTCCATACGTACTGCAAGAAGAAGAAAACAGGAATCGCTGGACTCCCACTTCTTTGGCCAGACGAGCGAGACGCACGGAAGCGTGGTAATTGATCTCGTATGTCAATTCAGGATTCAGGTTCCCCAGCGGGTCGTTGGAAAGCCCCGCAAGATGAATCACAGCATCGAAGCCTTCCAGATCTGAAACTCCGACGTCACGAAGGTCTTTTCGAATAGAGGGGAACTCGTGCGGGGGGAGACCAAACGTGCACTGCTCGAAAAGATCGCTGTCCAGTCCCACGACCTCATGGCCCGCATCAGCGATCAGAGGCGCCATCACCGTGCCGATATATCCCTTGTGTCCAGTGATTAAGATTCTCACTAATTCGCTCCGGAACGCATTGCCACTATTCGGCTACCTCGTGCTACCAATTACCGCTGTTCCATCCCAGCTTTCTCTATTCCGCAAGGAAGTGAGGCCTGCCTGCTGAAGAGTTGGCCCGCTAGAAACACTATAGAGTTTAGCAAGCAATTTGCCATGTCCAACAGGATGCCTTGAACCTAAGATATTGAATACAAATGAGTTATCTTAGTTGGGCGCGTCTAAGAGTTGGGCGCTCCAAGGAAATGGCTTGTAACTTGCCCAATAGTGGCATGACTTTTCACAGATCGCCCCTTACTACTATAGGGGGGGCCTTGCAAGGAGGACCAGCAGATCCCTGTATCGATTGAAGGTGGTGGCAAGGGGGAACATTCTCCGGAGTTGCAAGGGGAGTGGAGGCTTTGTAAATGCCAGAAAACAATTTGTTTAATGCCATTCATCTTTCGAATCTTGATTGCCTCCAACCTCGGAAACCCATTATCAAACATTGGCAAGGTTTTTCACCTTCGTGCTCGGCTTTCCGCTCGCGGAGTTTTTGAGCTGGGACTGACCTTGTAGCCATGAAATAAGTCTTTATTTATCAACATCTTACATAGCACTACCTTGTGGGCCGCGTAAACTCAGCGTTTGGCGCTCTGGCAGGCTGATTGCTCCTTACCAGGGTGTTCGAAGCCAAGGTCTGTCGTTGTGGTGTAGCCGAACAATACTTTTTGTGTCTCTTCAGTGCGGCAGTTTGAAAGGAGTTCCTCACCTTAACATGACCGCCGACCGCAGCCTCGACCTCTGGTACGCCCTCCAGGTACGAACTCGTTGGGAGAGTTCAACAGCTTCCTTGTTGTCGGGCAAGGGGTACCAAACACTTCTTCCTACTTATAGAACGAAGAAACTGTCGCGTGGCGAACATCGTGAAGTTTCCGCTCCGCTGTTTCCCGGATATGTTTTTTGCCGATTTAACGCATTTAACCGTCTGCCTATTCTCGTCACGCCGGGCGTCATCACAGTGGTCGGAAGAGGTCGCATTCCGGTTCCGGTCGAGAATGCTGAGGTGGAAGCAATTCAGATGGTAGTCGCCTCCGGCCTCCAGGCTGATCCTTGTCCCTATCTGGAAGTTGGCCAGCGGGTGCGAATTCAGGGCGGCGCGCTGTGCGGCCTTGAAGGGATTCTGACTAGTTTCAAAGGAAGCCGTCGGATTGTAGTTTCGGTTTCCTTGCTCTGCCGTTCAGTAGCCCTGGAGATTGACAGGTCTGGAGTATGCCCGATTGATTCAGCACGAACCACAGAGTTTGTGAGACTCGCGATTCCGCAGTTGCTCGAACCGGTGCTCGCATAGTCTTACAGGTTCCAGGGCTTGGCGGGGCATTAAGATTGGGTAGTCTGAATTTCGATGACAAGGTTTTGAAGGAGCGAGAGCTGAGAATTTGCTCCAGGGATTGCACGAGGCCCGAACTCAAATGGGAAACAGCTTCTTGAAAACTCCGGCTCTTTGGGCGCTAGGCACGCGCCGCGTGAGCGACCAAAAGATCGTGTCTACGACTGATTCTTCCGTTGCGACGCGGACAGGTATCTTGCAGGAAGAGACCTTCCACAGCATGCTCACGTTGGAGCGTCGTCGTGCCGAACGGTCTCGTAAACCATTTGTCTTGATGCTGCTTGATGCCAGTCCAGCATGTGATGCCGAAACTTCTGAACCGCTGATGTCGCACGTAACGTCGATCCTATTGAAATCCATCCGCGAAACGGATCTTGTCGGTTGGTACCAGAACGGAGTCATTCTGGGTGTCATTTTCACTGAAGTCAGCCTAGAAGGCACGACCCCCATTACCGAGATTTTATCCTCAAAAGTTGTAAATGCTCTTCACAATGAGCTCAGCCACAAAACCACTTCAAAGCTTGTTGTCACAGTTCATCTCTTCCCTGAGAGCCGGGAACGTGGAGGAGGAGACCCGGTTGCAGATATCCGGCTGTACCCGGATCTCACTCACAGAAAATCCAAGAAACGCCTTCCTCAAATTGTAAAACGCGTGTTTGATGTCGCGGCAAGCGCTACGATACTCCTGTTGCTTGGACCCTTGCTCGCGGTGATTGCCCTTGCAATCCAACTGACCTCCAAGGGCTCTGTGGTTTTCCAGCAAGAGAGGCTCGGACAGTTTGGGTCTCGCTTCAAGTTCCTCAAGTTCCGGACGATGTACGCGAACAATGATCCAAAGGTCCACCAGGAATATACACAACGTTTTATTGCCGGCCAGTCGAGTAGTCACACCACGGAACAAGGGAAGCCGGTCGTATACAAGATTACCAATGATTCGCGCGTGACGCCGATCGGTAGGTTCCTTCGCAAGACGAGCCTCGATGAACTTCCACAGCTCTGGAATGTTTTGCGAGGTGAGATGTCTCTTGTTGGCCCGCGTCCGCCGGTACCTTATGAATTCGAAGTTTATGACATCTGGCACCGCAGGAGAGTTCTTGAAGTCAAGCCTGGTGTCACCGGGCTGTGGCAAGTCAGCGGCCGCAGCCGTATGTGCTTCGATGATATGGTCCGATTGGATCTTCGGTATTGCCAATCCTGGTCGCTATTGCTCGACCTGAAAATTCTCATTGCCACTCCACGTGCTGTTATCAGTGGTGAAGGCGCTTACTAGTAAGAAATGGTGATGGCAGTCTTTGTATTCCCCACTCCCACCACAACTAAGCATCAAGATAGCAATCTCTCGCAAGACGCCGGGAAAGCCATTGTAGGATCAGCGGCCAGCTAAGCACGCTCATTTGAAAAGTGCAAGGGAAGGAGATAGCTGGTTGCTAGGTTGCACGACTTCCAGAGACAAGAAAGTGAAAGACCCTCTTTAACGCTAAAAACGCAATCACCTGATTTGACAAGCACGAATTCCTAAATGCTGCTAGTCGAGAGAGCGAATATTCACGCACGCGAACCGGTGCGCTACACTACTCTCGATTATCAGTCTTCCTCAGAGACTTCCCCATAGCCGGTGTAATATCCCCCGTACGCCCCATCTTTTTCTACACCGTTTAGCACTACACCGAGCAGCTTCTTTTTCAGGAAATCGGATATTGCTCTCTCCGCCAGTTGATAGTCGGTCGATCCGGCCCTCACGACAAAAAGCACGCCATCGCAGATATCTGCCAGGCTGTTTGCGTCATGGACTGCCAGTGCCGGAGGCGAATCCAATATGATCCAGTCAAAGTGAGGCGTAACGACATCGAGCAACTTCTTCATCCGCTCGCTGAGGAGCAACTCACTCGGGTTCGAAGCTTCGCTTCCACAGGAGATCAAGCACAGGTTCCCCTCTGAGGCATTCTGGATCACACTACATTCATCTGCTTCTCCACGAAGATAGTCGGAGAGACCCGGACCACTCGGAGCACCAAAAAGTTGATGCATTCGCGAGGCGCGCAGATCGCCATCGATCAGAAGTACACGACGGTCCGGCTCGCGCATGATCGAATGTGCCAGGTTTGCAGCCACAGTCGTTTTTCCCTCCGCTGGCAAGCTGCTGGTCACAAGCACTCGTTTCAGGGGACGTGTCCCCGCAATTTGATACAGCCTTGAACGCAGGGTCCGAAACCGCTCCCCGCCGATCTTCCCATCGTCCGTTTTCAGAAAGACGTTCATTCGAGGATCCAAATTCCAGTTCGGGTGAGCGCACCGTTTCAGAAGGTCTTCAAAACTCAGGAAGGGCGAGCCGTGTGACATACTAGTGCTTCGCGCGGCTAGCTCTTCTACCTGTGTCCTAGAACCGGATGGGAACTCAAATCTTGGCGCGGCTTCCGCGACGTCCGGCAATGGCGCTGCTGCCACCTGCGATGACCTCTCTTGCGCTGCTTTCTTTAGTGCCTCGTGAATCCGGCTCATTTTTGCCCTCGGATGCCTTTCCTCTAAGACCCTTTGACCCTCTGAACGATTGGCACATAGCCACTGCCTGCTCGCGGCGTGCTCTCCCGGGCGGACGTATCTCCTCCCAGGTCTGGAATCAGTCCGAGGACCGGAACCTTCAAACAAAACTCGACATCACGTTCCGTGTAAATCGATCGGTCGGTTATGGCAATTAGGCCCAGGATTCCCACACCCAGCGCTAATCCTGCAGCGAGACCTCCGCCAAGGAAAGTCGGCTTTTTCGGGAACGAAGGTTTATCTGGCAGGCTTGGGGGGTCAAGCACGGTGAAACGCTCTCCCTCTTGCTGGTGCTGCAGATCTTCCGCCATCACGGAGTTGTTATTCTTCTTCAACAATTCGTTGTAGAATTCGAGCGCGCTCTGGTAGCTGCGAGTTATCTCTTTGAGCTGCTGCTCCACGACGGGGCTCCCCTGGACGCGGGCTTGCAATACACCAATCTGTGTCTGGATTTGCGCCTGTTTTTTTGTCAATTCTGCGATATTTATGTCGTCTTGGCGCAGCTTTGCTCGGAGCTGCTGCATCTGCGGAGGCTCACTTTTCGGTGTTTGCACGCTTTCGCTTCCAGAAGGAACTGCTTCTGGTGCCTCGGCCAACCGCTTCTTCATCATTTCAATACTATTCTTGAGCTTGATGATGTCGGGGTGTTCCGGAGTGTAACGGGTCTGCAACACGGTTAGCTGGTCTTGCATCGCGCTGAGTTGTTGTTCCAAAGTTTCCGGATTCCGGCCGGGCGTCGCCTGCGCCGCTTCCAAGTTGGCTTGCTCCTGATTCAGTACAGATGCATCGAAAGCTTTGTCCTGTTGTGCCCTGCTTAACGCTTGGGTGTTCGCTTCGAGCTGTGAATTCATCCCCATCAGCAAACTCAGGTTTCTCTGTTCGTCTTCTGGCAGCGAATTAAGATATCTCATTTTGAATTGCGCAAGTTTCCCATCTTGCGCGTCAAGTTTCGCCTTGGCCTCCACCAATTGCTCGCTCAGGAAACTGGTCGTCCTTGCAGCTTGCTGTGCCAGGGAGCGATCATTCTGTACCATGAACATGGACGTGATTTCCGTGCAGATCTGCTGGCCAAACTGCGGATTACTGTAGGTGACGTTTACATAAAAACCGGGCAAGTTTTGGGTTTGCGTCCCCGGCATGGACACCAGCGGTGTAATCGTAATCGAGGCCCGGAGCCGCTCGACTAAATCATCGATGTGAACTTTTCCACGATCTTCCGGGTACAAATGCAGTTTTTCAATGATTGGTTCGAGACGCGTGCGGCTTAAGATTTGCTCCTGCATGGACGCTAGGCGATGATTCAAATCCTCCGTAACCACGGGCCTCACAATATCGATCGGGACAGCCGGCTGTTGAACGAGTATGAGGGTTTGCGAGGTATATTTTTTTGGCAGCACGGTCACCAGCGTCACTGCCACTGCTAAGCAACAAGTGACCGTGATCAGTGGAATCCACCAGTACTTGCGTAGAACCCGCTTTGCATCTTCAAATCCAAGCTGACCGTCTCGAACCATGATCTGCCTCGCCGCCTATTCCTAGTCTGCCGTAACCTTCAGAATCCCTAGAGCCGAAACCTGCCTTGCTTAAGCACAAATAGCCTCTCAAATCATGGAGCACGCTTCATGCCAGGAAGGAGGGACCCAGCCATACTCCAGGAGTTCTACTAACCCATTTGATTTCAATATTTTACGTAAGGTCTGGGCTCCTCCCAGCTTGCGTGGATTATGCATAGCTAATGGACAGCAGATTGCCAAGTGGAAGTATCCTATCCACATTATCCCAAAAATTCTCCATAGCTAGGCCTATTCCACAAATTCTTAGTCCAGCGTTCGCTCAAGAACAGATCCGAGGTTAGATCACTAAGAATAAGTGTTTTATTATCTATATCTTATAGGGATAGCAGGGCCATGGGTGAGCTTGGCCGCCGTCGCGCGCGCTCTGGATTGATGCTCGCTTCGCGGAAGTAGGCCACAAGAAGCCCGACTGCCCATTTGAAGCTAAATGGTCTAGTATGCGACGTACAGCAGAGCGGCGGACCATCTATTCAGGCAAGGAACTTGCCCTAGCACAACTCGATCTGGGTCAGCGACAATTGGCTGTCGGGAAAGCCCAGTTGGCTACGGAATCGCAGCTGATACTTCGTTCGAGAAGCCGCTCTCATTGCCACTGGCATCCACTGCCGTTGTTACATAGAAGTACGTGGTGCCGTTCTGCACGTTGGCATCGGTAAAACTGAGGCTCGCATTCAAGGAAGAATTCATCTTCACGTACGAGCTCCCACTCACCGTACTGCGATAGACGTTGTACCCGGACACCGTTGATGTGCTTGCATTCCACGTCAACGCCACTGAATGCGGCTGCTGTGCAGCGGCCGTGAAGTTCACACCTGTAATGTTCGCTCCGTTGACTGAGACGTTTTGGCTCGTCGGAGTAAAGGTAAAGCCTGTATTGTTCGGAGTAACGGTGTAAGAACCGTTGGACAATCCAGTGAAAGTATAATTGCCCAAGTTGTTCGTGGTCCCCGTAGCGCCTGCCACCCCGCTGAGTATTACCGTCGCGCCGGCACCGCCTGTTGTGGGACTGATCGTCCCCGAAATGCTAAAGGTCGGACCAACTTGAGCTGTCGCAGTGAAATCTACTCCCGTAATGTTGGACCCGTTGACGGTCACGGCTTGGACGGTAGGGCTGAATGTGTAACCTGTGCGGCTTGGAGTAACTGAATACCCGCCGTTCGCCAATCCACTAAAACTATAATTGCCAGAGCTGTTGGCCGTTGTCGTGGCGGTCACTGGCCCGCCTAGCGTAACCGTGGCTCCATTCCCACCCGCCGCCGGACTGATTGTCCCGGAGATGCTGAAGGTTTGAGCGGTCGCTGTAAAGTTCAATCCAGTGATATTTGCGCCATTGACCACCGCACTCAAGGACGTTGGGTTAAAGGTGTAGCCCGTGTGGCTGGGAGAAACCGTGTAGCTTCCGTTCGCCATACCTGTAAAGGTGTAATTGCCCGAGCTGTCAGCCGTCGTTGTGGCGCTGGCTGCCCCGATTAACGTGACCGTCGCTCCGCTCCCACCTGCCACGGGACTGATCTTTCCCGAAAGGCTGAAGGTCGATCCAATTTGGGCTGTCGCAGTGAAATTCACTCCCCCAACATTGGCGCCGCTGACCGTCACACTCTGCTTGCTAGGGTTAAAGGTGTAACCCGAGTGGCTGGGAGTAACTGTATAGCTGCCGTTCGCCATACCCGTGAAGGTGTAATTGCCCGAACTGTTGGCCGTCGTTGTGCCATTTGCTGCTCCACTTAGCGTGACCGTCGCTCCATTACCACCAACTGCTGGACTGATTGTTCCAGAGATACTGTATGTGTTAGGTGGCGGGCTAGGTTTAGTATTTTGTCCGGTGACGACTCCGGCGCAACCCCAAAGAAATGCCAATGGTACGAGGATACCCGCGAGCATGAGCGCAGTGTGAGTGCGGGAAGGCATTCTCTGCGGGTGCGGAAGCCCGCCCGTGCGGTTTTCGTTTTCTGCAAGTTTCATGGCCAGGCCCCTCAGTGAGCTGTCTGGCGTAAGAGTACGGGTATAACGAATTTGGAGATACTGATTGGAAGTCTAAATTAAGTACAGGTGTTAACCCTGTCCGTCAGAACCATCGCATATGGACTTCCCCGCCTGCTCTTAGTACTAGCGGCAAATCATTGAAGGTACACCCTTTGCAGTCACAAAACGGAGCAGTAAGGCCGTCAATCCTTGTGGACTCTTCCCTCGCGGACCTGACTCTGCCTCGGTTGAAGTCATCCTTGACGCATCTGCCTCCTTTTTTAATTGCCTGCGCTGTCATTCACAGCCTGGGCGTCATCCCGACGCCTCGTTCTTTCCCTTACGGTATCGGAGCGCTCACCTCATTCGAGAACGTGCTCTCGTTGCCGCTGGAATCGACGGCTGTCGTCACGTAGTAATAGGTCGTTCCGTTCTGCACGGTCGAATCTGTGTAATTCAGCACCGCAACCAACGATGAATTGATCAGTGCGTATGAACTTCCGCTCACCGTACTGCGATATACGTTGTAGCCCGCCACCGTCGAAGTGCTTGCGTTCCAAGTAAGCGCCACTGAATGTTGCACGGGCGCAACTCCCGTTCCTGAAAGTGAGATGGTGGCGGGCGACCCAGTCGCGTTGCTCACAATCGTGACGCTGCCGCTTGCGGCGCCAGCCGTAGTCGGAGAGAACTGGATGCTGAGCGTGAGGTTCTGCGACGGAGTAAGCGTTACAGGTGCGCTGCCGCCTGTCATGGAATAGCCCGCGCCGCTCAAGTTGATCTGTGAAATGGTCACGTTCGAATTACCCGTGTTGGTAATCGTGACGTTTTGAGTGGCTGAGGAAGTTCCTGTGGTGACATTTCCGAAACTCAAGCTTGTAGGGCTAATGCCCAACGTGAGCGTTGGGGCGATTCCCGTGCCGGCAAGGGCAACAGAAGTGGGCGAAGTGGGAGCGTTGCTTACTATTGAGATGTTGCCGGAGGTTGCCCCAACTGCGGTCGGCTGGAAGGCCACCGTTACCGTGGTCTGTTGTCCCGCGTTTACGTTCAAGGGAAGCGAATATCCACTGACGCTGAAAGCTGAGCCAGTCTCCGTGACTTGAGTAATGGTCAAGATAGCCGTGCCGATGTTCTTGATGATCAAGACCTGGGACAAGTTCGTGCCGACCACCGCGTTACCGAAGTTGAAGGACGTCGGACTCAATTGGATTGCCGGAGCTGGTGCGGGGTTCACCGTCAATGTGGCCGCCGCGCTTGTCACCGTCCCCGCCGTGTTGCTCACCACCACATCGAACGTCGACCCGCTATCCCCCGTCGTGGTCACTGGCGTCGTGTAACTCGCCGCCGTGGCTCCCGCGATGTTTGCCCCGTTCTTCTGCCACTGGTAGCTCAGCGGA
>Ga0210410_10000254_pt1 | contig 69284 bp, 60 predicted proteins | sample IncBWC4MmetaG_FD_161058 | JGI IMG/M metagenome (GOLD analysis project Ga0210410, IMG submission 161058) | Forest soil microbial communities from Barre Woods Harvard Forest LTER site, Petersham, Massachusetts, United States - Inc-BW-C-4-M | ecosystem: Environmental > Terrestrial > Soil >... | reverse complement strand
CGTGGTACTCAGGATACCCCTTCGAGTCCGGTAAGCTTTTGGTTACGTGGCTATCACACTTTATAGCCCCGCTTTCCAGCGGGTTCACCTAGCCTCCGGATTGGTAACTCTACTCATGGGGTCCTACAACCCCGCCGTGTAAACACGACGGTTTGGGCTCTTCCGATTTCGCTCGCCGCTACTTTCGGAATCTCTGTTAGATTTATTTTCCACCAGGTACTGAGATGGTTCACTTCCCTGGGTTGACTCGTACCAGCCTATGTATTCAGCCGGCCGTAACGTGAGTTCATCACGTTGGGTTTCCCCATTCGGACATCCCCGGGTCAAAGCCTGCTTGCGGCTCACCGAGGCTTTTCGCAGCTTGCCACGTCCTTCATCGTCTTCTGGCGCCAAGGCATCCACCGTACGCCCTTAGTAGCTTAACCATAAAACTCACCCAACACGTCGGTTTCTCCGTTCCAGAAAAAATAGGAAATAAGAAAACGGATGTCGAGCAAGCTCGCCTTTCCACAAATTGCTCTGCTCGAGCAGAATTTGCAGATCGCGCATCACGTCTTGCATTCGTGCGAATGCCCGGCGCGATACGCGATGCCAGCCTATTCAGTTGTCAAAGAACTTTGTGTCCGGCCCGGCCGGACCGCCCCGCTCCTGGCGGGACGTTCGCTCGCCTTTTTTTCAAAAGGTCGCGAAACAATAAAAAACCCGGCGTCGAGCGCCGGGCCAAGCCGTCCGCAAATATCCGGACGGGTTCGCGCGATGCTCGACTGTTTTCTATCCTGAGTTCGTAGCCGACCTCACTTCCGGGGGGTTTACTGGTTCCGAAAGAAAGTCTGAACGTCCCTGACACCAACAGCATTCGTCAGACGAATAGAGAGTATAGCAAAATCTTGCGCTTCGTCAAGCGCTGCTTTTAAGTTTGTGTGAGTAAACTGTGAATATCTCGTATCCCCGCGCCAGATGCGGCCCGGAGCCCTGTTCCCGCGGACAATCCCGTGTAAAACGAAAGACTCTACTTCTTGACGATCACGCCGCAAGCGATACGCGCGCCCGAATTGCCCGCTGGATCGCTCTTCATATCGTCCGCACCCGCGTGGACCACCAGCGCGGTCCCGCCGTTGCTGAAAATTGAATGGGGATCGTCGCCCATCGTGACTCCGGGCGCGACCACGGTCGCCTTCGCCGTCCCGTCCGCAGCCACCGTGAAATTCGGCATGTCGCCCGCGTGCGGCCCATCCGGATTTTGCAAACCATGCTTCTTCATGTCTGGGTTTAAGTGCGGCCCCGCGGTGGTGAACATAGGACCTTCGCACTTCGCGACTGTGTGGACGTGGATGCCGTGATCGCCCGGCGTAAGATTCATCAAGTTGAGGCGAATGCCCACGCCTTGCGCCGCCGGTGAAAGTTCCGCCGTGCCAACGCTTTTTCCCTGAGCATCGCTCAAGTCCACTTTGACAGGACCTTTCTGCGCCCCGGCAGAAAAAGCAAATGAAAAAACAAGTGATCCCGCAACAGCAAGAATGTTGTGTAGTCTCATGCGCGGATTATACCCCAATCCCGGCCGAACATCTCTTTCAAATCTTTCTAATTGGCAAGTCCGATTTTACGATTTCAAAATTCGCAACGACGCCGTCAACTGAGTTGAAGACAAACGGAGGAAAAACCAAACCCTCCGACCATTCGAAAGGCCACAAGGAGCCAGGCAAATTCAATCCCTTCCGCCAAAAAACAAAAGCGGCCATCCCAGCTTTCTGGGACTGGCCGCTTCCGTTTCGGAGGAAGTAACTCTTACCGTTGCGGTGCTGGTTGCGGCGCCATTTGCGGTGCTGCGCCGACGACGGGTTTCGAATCCGCCGAAACCGCGCCGGGAGCCATGGAGCTGCTGCTATTCCCCTGCCGGGTCAGGTAAAGAATGAACGGCGTGACTTCGAACGGCATCTTCTCGCGTTCGGCCACGGCGCCGACCGGTTTGGACTTGAGCATTTCAATCTTGTCGCTCCACGGGTCCATCTTGATGCGCCCGCCGAGCGGCAACGCGACGATCTGGGACTTGGCCGGCGCCTTCGGATCGGCCGCAGCGGACGGGTCGCTCGGTTTATCCGAAGTTGCCGCTATCGCGGACGCGAGCCCCGAATTGACAGGAACGCGGTCGCCCAGGTGCGGGCTGATCAGGTTTGGAATGTCCTTCTGGCGGGTCGCCAACGCGTCGAGGAAGAGCTTCGCCGTGGCAAGTTGGTCCTTGTAGGGCGAGTTCTTGAGCAATTCGTTCGCTTTGGTGTTGGCCGCCTCTTCTTCCGCCTGCGTGCGCGAGAACCCGAAGTGCCGGAAGGTGTCCTTCTCGTCGAACAGCAGGCGATCGAAGAAAGCATATTGGCCGTCGATCCTGTGGCCCAGCACGACGTGCGAAACTTCGTGCGCGACCATCGCCGCCAGACTAGGTTCATCCGGCAGCACATCCACCAAACCCCGGCTGAACACGATGGTGTGGCCTATCGTAAACGATTCAAGCGTAGAAGTGAGTAATACGCGGCAGCGGATTTCGGGCTGAATATCGAGGTTATTGGTCACCTCGAGGTTATTCACAACCGTTTCGAGAACCTTGTCCACTTCTCCTTGCGGCGCCAGCATGCGAAGCCGTTCCAGCCGGTCGACGACGTTGTCCTCGGCCTGGCGGTCCCAGTTCCGTTGCGCCATTACAGGATTGAAATCATTCGCCGTCGTGGACTGGTCCTTGATCGGAGTTTGCGACTCGATGAGGATCTTGCTAAGTTCCTGCTCCTGCGCGGAGGCGCTCTGGTTGTATCCCCAGAGCCGCGTCTGCGCCTTGAAGGAAAGGCGCTTGGCCACTGCGTAGTTCAAGTCAGACTCTTCGCTGTAGATAAAGGCCGGCAGCCACAGATTGGGGCCCGAATTCACGCGCCAACTGTCGAAATGGAAATAGTAGTTGGTGCGCGAGCCGCCTGCATACGCGCCGTTGAATCGGACCATGTGAAAGTCCTGGTCCTCAACCCAAATGCGCCCAACGAAGCGCCCTTTGCCCGCCTTGGGCAGGGGCGTCACATCGAACACCAGGGTGCGCACCTCGCCGAGAAACTCGCGGCGCACGTAGTCGAATTTATAGTGTGACCTGTCAAATCCGTTTGTGTCAGCGTAGATCATCTGCAGGAAGCCGAGCGGCAGATACTCCATGGAGAGCGAAAACATGCCTCCAAGGCCACCGAAGAACTTCCTCTTACCGCCGTTTTCTCCGTCCGTCAGTGGCTCGAGCTGCAGACCCTTCGAAAAAACCGCGCGGCCCATGAAATACCTATCACCGGCCGGAACGGCGCCCAGATCCTTGTCGCCTCTTAGATTCTGGATATAAGTTTCCACCATCGGAGAATACGCACGGAGCGAATTAATCTCCGCTTGCTCCTGGCTGATGATGCGGTCCACCACCTGATCCACAGCGCTATTTTGCTGAGCTGCCGCACTCAGGGGCAGGGCACTTAGCGCCAGAACCACCAATACCGTCTTCAGAATTCGCATGTCTCCTCCGAACCTCAGTTGAACGTCAGTACGCCGTTTGAAACACGATGTGAACCACGGCTGGAAAATCGACCGGATGTCCGTTCGAAAGCGCGGGTTTGTACTTGATTTGTTGGGCCGCCCGTACGGCAGCCTCATCCAACCCATGTCCTAGACCCTTGACTACACGATTGACGTGAACTTCTCCGCCCGATGCCGGAAAAATCACATCCAGCAGAACCTCGCCCTCGATATTCATCTTGAGCGCTTCCGCGGAGTACACCGGTTTCGGTTTCGCCAAAATCACGACCGGCTCGACCGCTGGGCCGTCGTCGGCCTTCTTCTTCGGAGCTTCAATCACCTGATCATTCTGGTTGACAAACCCAGTGGATTGCACCGATCCAGCCCGCTTTGCCGTCGGCGGGGGGATTGCGATGCCGTTGCCAAATCCCGTGCTGGCAACCGTTCCCTTCACTCCAGTCGCTCCGCCCGTGCCGTTCCCAACCCCGGGGCCCGGCGGTAGTGCCGGGTTGCCGAACTGCCCAATGTTGGCGTGCTTGTTGGGATTACCCGGACCGGGCAGACCTTCGGGGTCACCAAAGCCACCCGTTTGGACTTTATCGAGCGGGAGCGGTTTATCAATTGTCGGAACCGCGGAACTGCCACCGGCCATCAAGCCGGTCTTCACGGGTTCGCGAGGGCGGGCCGGCTCCTTCGTCGCCAATTCCATCTTCAACGGTTGAAATGTATCGTTCACTTTCGGAAGGTCGGCTTCCACCTGGCGCACCTTCGGCTTGGGCGCTTGAATTTTGGGGGGAGCGAAAAACTTTACCACCTCCGGCTTCGGAGCGGGTTGCTCGACCGGTGGAGGAGGAGGTTGCACCTTGACCTTCGCGACGGCAGGAGGTTTCGGCGGAGGCGGCTTGGGAATTTCGAGTGGCGGCCCTGCTAAATCCGTTACCATATACATGCTTCTTGGAATCATCTGTTGGGGAAACAGCAACGGAACAATGACCAAGAATGCAGCCAAAGCAATTTGGATTACGAGACTGGTTCCGAGCGCGCTCATACGCGGCTTGGTATTGGGCAATAATTCAAAGCGCGCGCTGACCGGTTTGCTCCCGACCATACTCTTCCAGGCGTTGGGATCCGCGCCGCCCGCGCCGCTGCCCGTTCGGAGCCGGAGACTCCCCTGCGAGAGAAGTTGTGCCGTCGTTGTCATATCGTCACGTCGCCTATCTAAGGTTCCGAGCGCGGAGAAACAGCTTTCCGCCTGCGAAGATCACGAGGGAGGCTGGCGCTGCCGCGTGCGGTACAAATGTACTGGGACCAGCTGGGTGCCTGAATAGGACTTTTGTACTACTGTTTCCTAAGTGCCACCTTAGCGTTATTCTTCCGCGAAAACCGATGCGGGGTCGGCTGGAAGAGCGGTTTGGAAACGGCCGGTTCATCGAGCGGTTAAACGAGATCCACCCAACGATTATAGGCTGGTGCTGAAAAGTGTAGCATTCAAGCCCTCGTCAGACAAGAACCTCATTCCCTATCAATGGTTGCTTACCACACTTGGTTTGCCCGGGCTTTGCTCCGCGTCAAGGTTCTCAGACGCGGCGAAATAGAACAATCGGGTCTACTATTGAATTTTGCGAAGCGCGGAACTCGCCATAAGGTGCTGTGAAGGGTGGGCCTATCTCTCAGACTGTGTCCCAATTTTCTGGTGTTTCACGTATAGTTCCCCCTGGATGCTGCCGATCGCCATTCACGCCGACCGCGCGCTTACCCCTTTCGAAGAAGTCTCTGATGCAGTCATTGTGATTCAGGGAAGCAAAATCATCGCTGTCGGCCAACGGGGGAAAGTCGCGATGCCGCGTGGCGCGCGCGAGGTAGCGGCCAAGGGAAAGACTGTGGTGCCGGGTTTTGTGGACGTCCACATCCACGGCGCGGGCGGTCACGACGCGATGGAGGGCACGCCCGAGGCGCTTGAAATCATCGCCGCAACGGTCGCGGAGCATGGCACGACTTCGTTGGTGGCAACTACCGTGACTGCCAGCGAAATGGAAACCTGCCGCAGCGTCTGTGATATTGCCAAATTCATCCTGGAAGCAGGACTCTCCCCTGCGCGTGAACTTTCCGCTGAAATAGTCGGTATTCACTTCGAGGGTCCGTTCATCAGTCAGGCTCGGCGAGGAGTGCATCCAGCTGAGTGGATTGCCGCCCCCTCTGCTGCGTTGCTCCTGCGTTTTCTTGACGAAGCCCGCGGTACGGGGCAAATCCTGACCCTCGCTCCGGAATTGCCCGGCGCACTGGAACTGATCGCTGTCGCCCGCGCAGCCGGCCTCGTGGTGTCTCTCGGACACACAGACGCAAACCAAGAACAAGCGCAGACCGCCATATCGGCGGGGGCGCGTCACGCCGCTCATGTCTTCAACGCCATGCGCCCCTTCTCCCACCGGGATTCCGGCGTGCTCGGCGCTGTTTTCACTTCACCTGATGTAAGCGCCGAATTGATCGCCGATGGCGTTCACGTGGACTCGACAGCGATTCGCATGCTTCTCGGCCTCAAGTCCCCGGACCGCGTGATTCTAGTCAGCGACGGTATCTCGGCCACTGGAATGCCCGACGGGAAATACCAACTGGGGACAATCGCGGTGACCGTCAAAGAAGGGATCTGCCGCAATTCCGAAGGCAAACTGGCCGGAAGCACACTCACTCTCGACCGCGCGCTACGCCACATGGTCGCGCTGGGTGTCCCGCTGGCCTCAGCACTCCAAATGGTGACCGCAAATCCAGCGCGTCAAATCGGGCTCGGCTCCCGCAAGGGTGTCCTCGCGCCAGGCGCTGACGCCGACCTGGTTTTCCTCGACGCCGATCTTAAAATTTCCGGTGTGATGACGCGAGGCGCAGGTTTGTCCCTTTCCAATTGAGCTTGCGCAGTTTTTCCCCCTCGCGTCATCCTGACGGCTGGGCGTTGTCTGGCGATCTCGACTTGTTAAGCGGGATGTTCAGTTCAGACGAAAGTTGATAAGGATCGAAGGGGCTGCATGCAAAATAGCGCTCGCCAATCTTGATGGTCGGCACTTTCCGGAGGCCGTCGTTTACCTGCAGGACGAGTTCTTCGGCGTCGGGCTCCTCATCAATATTAATTTCTGAGAAGTCCACGCCGCGTTCCTTGAGAAACTGTCTGGCGCGGCGGCAGTCCACACACCAACTGGTGCCGTAAATTGTGATTTCTTCCATATTCACTGAGATTTTACCGCGTCCTGAAAGATTCGACGGAACGTTATGATCCCGCTTGGCCCGGAGCGGCAACATGGGTGCGGGCTCTATGCTCCGGAGCCACTAGTCCCCATTTCTCACTAGAATTCTGCGGGGGGCCAGTAGCACGGTCCCGCCAAGGCGGGACTGTGTGGTTTGGAATTGCGCCGAACGTTGCGAAAAGCCCACAGACTGAAGTCTGATGTGCTACTAAAGGCGACCCCACGTTGCGCATCGATTTCTATGCAAAATATTGACATGCCAGAGCCTACTCCCTGGCGTGACAGTGTGAAATGCGCGCGAGGCGGGCTGGCTTCAGTGCGTCGGCGGCTTGGAGCCTGCCAGAATAGAAGGCGCGCCGGATTTTGCGCCCACCTGCAAGCGAATCTGCGCGCGTTCGAGCGCTTCTTGCGCGCGTTTCCAATCCACGGCGGGAGCGTTTGGTGTTGCGAGCCGCTTTTGGGCGCGGTCGAGAGCAGCTTGCGCGCGTGGCACGTCGATTTCTTCCGCGCGCTCGGCGCGGTCCGCGAGCACGATGACGCGATCGCCCAGCGCTTCCACGAACCCGCCAATCGCCGTACACGAATGCACGCGCTCACCCACGTGGTAGCTGAGCTCTCCGATTCCCATCTCCGCCAGCAGCGGAGTGTGTCCAGGAAGCACGCCGATATATCCGCCGCGCACGGGGATCTGCGCCTCCCTCACCGTTTCGCGCACAATCAGCCGCGTCGGTGTGACCACTTCGAGTGTGAATGTGTCAGCCATGATTAATCGTGACTAGTGACTGGTGATTAGTGACTGGTGAAACCCCAGACCCTGCCGATTGCTGAGGGGTCGGTTTCACTAGCCACTAGCCACTAGTCACTAGCCACTAGTCACCAATCACCAGTCACCGCCCTACGCCGTCGCCGCCATCTTCTCGGCCTTCGCGCGGACCTCTTCGATCGTGCCGACCATGTAGAACGCCTGTTCCGGCAAATCGTCGTGCTTGCCCTCCACGATTTCCTTGAACCCGCGCACGTTGTCCGCAATCTTCACGTATTTTCCTTCCAGGCCCGTGAATTGCTGCGCGACGAACATGGGCTGCGAGAGGAATTTCTCGATCTTTCTCGCTCGCGCCACGGCCTGCTTGTCTTCATCGGAAAGTTCCTCGATGCCCAGAATCGCGATGATGTCCTGCAGGTCCTTGTAGCGCTGCAGGACGCCCTTCACGGCGCGCGCCACGTTGTAGTGCTCTTCGCCGACGATGCGCGGATCGAGGATGCGCGAATAGCTGGCCAGCGGATCAACGGCAGGATAAATGCCGCGCTCGACGATCTGCCGGCTGAGGTTCGTGGTGGCGTCCAGGTGAGAGAAAGTTGCGGCCGGCGCGGGATCGGTGTAGTCATCGGCGGGAACGTAAATCGCCTGCACCGATGTGATCGATCCGTGCTTGGTCGAAGTGATGCGCTCCTGCAACTCGCCGATTTCCGTGTTCAGGTTCGGCTGATATCCCACGGCGGAAGGCATGCGGCCCAGCAAAGCGGACACTTCCGAGCCCGCTTGCACGAACCTGAAAATGTTGTCGATGAACAGAAGCACGTCCAGACCTTCTTCGTCGCGGAAATATTCCGCGACCGTCAGGCCGGTCAACCCCACGCGCAGCCGCGCCCCGGGCGGTTCGGTCATCTGTCCGTAAATAAGGGCGGCACGTGATTTCTCGGAATTGCCGGGTACCACGACGCCCGATTCCTGCATTTCGAGCCACAAGTCATTGCCCTCGCGCGTCCGCTCACCCACTCCGGCGAATACCGACACGCCCCCGTGCTTCATCGCGACGTTGTGGATCAATTCTTGAATGAGGACCGTTTTCCCTACGCCCGCGCCTCCGAAGAGGCCGATCTTGCCGCCCTTCAGGTAAGGTTCGAACAGGTCGACGACTTTGATTCCCGTCTCAAACATTTCCAATGTCGTGGACTGATCCTCGAGAGACGGAGCCGGCCGGTGAATCGGGTACCGCTTTTCCGTTTGGACTGGTCCCAGGCCATCCACGGGTTCTCCGAGCACGTTCATCACCCGTCCCAGAGTCGCGCGGCCCACCGGAACCGCAATGGGTCCCCCTAGGTCGTCCGCCTTCATCCCGCGCACGACACCTTCCGTCGCCGTCATGGCCACCGTTCGCACGCGGCCTTCGCCCAGGTGCTGAGCGACTTCCGCGACGATATTGATGGGTTCCGGACCCTCGAAGCCAACACTCGTGATTCGCACCGCGTTATGAATCTCGGGCAGGTGATGCTCGGGAAATTGCACGTCAATCACCGGGCCGATGACTTGCACGACGTGCCCGACGTTTCCTGTTTCATGTTGCGCCATCTGTGAACTCCTCTGTTCCGTGACTGGTGAACGGTGACTAGTGACCGGTGACTGGTGACTAGTGATTCTTGGCCCCGTGCAAATTGTGGATTCAGCGAACTCCCGAGTCCATCAGCCTCTTATCACCACGATGACTCGAGACTAATGATTCGTGGTTCGTGATTCCTGACCCTGCCCTAATCGCCGTTTCAATGAACTCCCGACCGCGTTGATCAACCGGCCGGTAGTATTGCAATGCTGACCTACATCTTCGCAATCTTGAGAAGTGACATATCCAAGATCACGGCTCAGCAAAACAAAATATCGTGTCTCGTCTAATTCTCCACGCGCAATCTGCAGGCAGCGCAACAATTCCCTAGTAGTTGCCCGCCCAAATCCTTCAGCGATGTTTGCCGGAACCGAAGAACTGCAGCGCCTCAGTTGCGATACGATCCCGTATTTTTCAGCCGCCGGAAACTTCAAAGTCAATTTGTAAATCTCAATCGTGAGCTTATCGGCTTCCTGCCAAACGGTAAGGTCCTGGAATGACTTGACCTCCATAGCAAGCTCCCCCTGCACGAAGCGGGTCACCAGTCACATCTTCTATCCCGCCGACGCCGCCCCGCTCACCACTTCAATAATCTCCCGCGTAATCGCCGCCTGCCGCACTTTGTTCATGTGCAGCGTCAGCGCATCGATCACGTCGGAGGCATTGCTGGTCGCCGATTCCATCGCTGTCATGCGCGCGGCGTGTTCCGCCGCGGAGGTTTCGGCCAGCATGCGGTAAATTTGCATCTCGACGTACCGCGGCACCAGTTTGTTAAAAATTTCCGCGGCCGGCTGCTCGTAGATGTAGTCCACCGCGTCGGTGGATGTTGTCGGCAGAGTGTCTTTCAGCGGCTCCCCCAGCGCCGCATGTTCGAGTGGAAGAAGTTTTTCTACCCGCAGTGTCTGGGCCATCACATTTTTGAACTCGTTGTAGATCAGATAGACCGAGTCCGCCTGATGGGCTTGGTAAATCTTCATCACTTCAGCGGCAATTTTCGCGGCCACTCCCAAATCGGCGCGCGTGGTGACATCCACATACTCGGCGGCAATCTTCCAGGAACGTTTGGCGAATGCATCGCGGCTTTTCTTGGCGATGGCGATCACTTCCACCGCTTTGTCACTTTTCTCGCGCAAAAAATCAAACGCCCGCCGCAGCACGTTCGCGTTAAACGCGCCGCACAGGCCGCGCTCGCCCGCGGCCACCAACACGAGCACGCGTTCTTCCGGGCGTTGCGTTAACAGCGGAAACTGCTCGGGATTCTCGATGCGCGACATCGCGGAGCGCAAGACTTCGCGAATTCCCGCGGCGTAGGGGCGCAGCGAAACGGCCGTTTCCTGGGCACGCCGCAGCCGCGCCGCGGCGATAAATTTCATCGCGCGCGTAATTTGCTGGGTGTTCTTTACCGAACGGATGCGCCGCCGGAAATCGAGAAGTGTAGGCATCGGAAGGTTCGAGTCGCCGGACTAAGCGCGGGCGGTCGCCGCTCCCGCCTGGAACCTCTCTTTGAATTCCGCGATCGCACGCTTGAGGTCCGCGCGCGCCTCGTCCGTAATCTGCTTCTTCTGCGCAATCTGCGCCAGTAGCGCGCCATACCGGGTGCGCACGAATTCAACCAGGTCGTGCTGGAACCGCCCGACATCGTTCACCGCGACGTCATCGATCAATCCGCTGGTGCCCGCGAAAATCACGAGTACTTGTTCTTCCACAGTGAGCGGCGAAAATTGCCCTTGTTTCAGAATCTCGGTGAGCCGCTGCCCTCGCGCGAGCTGCGCCTTGGTTGCCTTGTCGAGTTGATCGGACCCAAACTGCGCGAACGCCGCCAATTCTCGGTACTGGGCCAAGTCCAGCCGCAGCGATCCGGCCACCTGCCGCATGGCTTTGATCTGAGCGTTTCCGCCGACGCGGCTTACCGAAAGACCCACGTTAATCGCGGGCCGGATGCCGCTATTGAAGAGGTCCGCCTCGAGATAAATCTGGCCGTCGGTAATCGAAATCACGTTGGTGGGAATGTACGCCGAGACGTCGCCCGCCTGGGTCTCAATCACGGGGAGCGCCGTGAGGGAGCCCGCGCCCAGCTTGTCGTTGAGCTTCGCGGCGCGCTCCAGCAAACGCGAGTGAAGGTAAAACACGTCGCCCGGGAACGCTTCGCGCCCCGGAGGCCGGCGCAGCAGCAACGAAATTTCGCGGTAGGCCTGCGCGTGCTTGGAAAGATCGTCGTAGAAGCAAACAGCGTGCCGCCGGGAATCGCGGAAAAATTCGCCCATCGCACAAGCCGCGTATGGCGCGATGTATTGCAGCGTCGCAGGCTCGGTGGCCGACGCCGCGACGACGATGGTGTAGTCCATTGCGCCCGCGTCGGTCAGGATCTTCACCACCTGCGCGATGGTCGAGCGCTTTTGCCCGATCGCGCAGTAGATGCAGATCATGTCACCGCCCTTCTGGTTCAGGATCGTGTCCAGAATGATGGCTGTCTTGCCCGTTTGGCGGTCGCCGATGATCAGCTCGCGCTGCCCACGGCCTATCGGGATCATTGAATCGATGGATTTGATTCCCGTCTGCAGCGGCTCGCGTACCGGTTGCCGGTCCACTACGCCCGGGGCAATGCGCTCGATCGGTATCCGCGTGTCGGTCGCGATGGGACCTTTGCCGTCGAGCGGCAATCCGAGGGGACTCACAACGCGGCCTACCATCGCTTCACCCACTGGGGCCGACATAATCGTGCCCGTGCGCTTGACCGTGTCGCCTTCTTGAACAAGGGTGTACTCGCCGAGTAGTACCGCCCCGACCTGATCTTCTTCGAGGTTGAGCGCGATTCCGAAAACGTCATGCGGAAACGACAGCATTTCGCCGGACATCGCTTTTTCCAGGCCGTAGATGCGCGCGATGCCATCGCCCACGGCGATGACGGTTCCGACTTCTTCAACGGCGACCGCCTGTTCGTAGTTGGCGATCTGCGCCTTCAGTATCTTTGTGATTTCATCTGCTTTGATTGAAGCCATCCCCGCTCCTATTCCGAAATCATCCGGGCGCGCAGGCGATCCAATTGCGCGCGCACCGAGCCGTCATATATCGTCGAACCAATTCTCACCACGGCGCCTCCAATCAGCGCGGGATCCGTATGGAATTGCGGTTGAACTTTCTTCCCGGTGAGCTTCGCCAGCGCGGCGTCCAATTCCGCGCGCTCGCCGGCGGTTAAATCCGCCGCGGAGGTCACCGTGGCTTGCGTGATGCCTTGACGTGCGTCGAGCAGCGCGCTGAACGCCCGCTCGATTTCCGGAAGCATTCCCGAGCGACGCTGATCGACAATCACAAAAAGGTAGTTGCGCAGCGTCCGGCTCGCGCCCATTTTCGCGACCAATTGCTCGATCGCGCCGTGCTTGCTCGCCCGTGCAATCGATGGATTCGACAAGAAGGCATGCAACTCGGGTGACTCACGCACCATCGCCGCAAACGCCGCCAGCTCCTTCTTCACCTGGTCGGCTTGCTTGTTCTCGAGGGCGACGTCGACCAGCGCGCCCGCATACCGTTCCGCCAGCGCCTTCAATTCGCGCTCCTTCCGAGTTCACCGAGAAATGAGTGGAAAATTCTGGCGCGGATTTCGCGGTTCATCCGGGAACTCACCAGCGCTCCGGCGCGCTCCACCGCCATGGACGCCGCGATCGCCCGCAACTCCTGCTGCGCGGCGCGCTCGGCAGCCGCCAACTCTCCGCGCGCCGCCTGACTAATCTTCTCAATCTCCGCGCGCCCTGAAGCGCGCAGCCGCTCCGCTTCGGCATCCGAATCCCGCCGGGCTGCCTCGCGCAATTCAGCGACTTCCTGGTCGAGCCGCGCAATCTTCGATTCAACCTCGCGCAGTTCGCGATCCGCCTCGGCCTTCGCCGCCGATGCTTCGGTGATGCTTGCCGCGATGGCCTTCGCGTTGGCGCGAAAAAACGCCCCGCCATGTTTCGCGATTAGGTAGCCGATTCCACCAAACACAAGAATGAAGTTGAGCCAGCGGAAAATGAGTCCCGCGGTGGACGCGGCCGGATCTTCTTCGGCGCCTTCGGCAGACAATGCAGGGAGTGCCGCGAGGAAGAAAATCAGTAGCCAGCTCGCGAGGAGCGGCAACACGCGCCGCCAGGATTTCATCGAACCTCCACGCGCCGGGCGCCGCCCGGTCCGGAAGGTCTTCCGGCGAGGATGCTTTCGGCGATTTCGCCGGCCAGAACGCCGCTCGACTGTTCGAGAGACGCCCGCGCAACTTCCACTTCAGTAGCGAGCGCTTTCTTCGCGGCCTGCAACTCCTGTTGCGTGGCGGAACGCGCCGTGCTCACGGCCGCCAGGCGCTCTTCCAGCACACGGCGGCGGGCCGCTTCCTGCTCGACAAAAATTTCTCCGCGCACTTTCCGCAGCGCTTCGTTATACGTGCGCAGCTTTTCCTGTACGGCTGCCCGGCTCGCTTCGGCTTCCTGCCGTGCGCCTGCGGCGCGTTTGTGGCGTTCGGAAAGAACGCGCTCCATCGGCCCAAAGAAGCTCCAGCGCAAAAAAAGGTAAAAAAGGAAAACGAGAATGACGGTCGGCACAGCCGCCAGGAACAATTCGCCGAGTTGGTTCAAAATTTCCACCGACTATTTAGGGGCATCCGACCATGCCCGCCCACACTATTCTCCGGTAAACCTGAGGTGCACACCCTTACAACAGGCCATTCTTAGCCGCGATAAACGAGTGATTTTATAACATTGGAGTGCGATTCGCGCAAGCCTCTGCGCCGATTTGTTCCGCAGCGCCCCGATATGGAGCGGATGCAAATCACCAGGCTGGAGGTCGGGGGCGAACCACATTCGGAGGTTGCTTGCTGGCGTGGAACGCGCCGCGTTAAGATGGCTGACGCGACGAGTTGGTCTGGCCGCGCGTGCGGGCTCTACTTTTGCACTGAAAGTTTACACTGAGCCCTTCATCGCCGTAGGCGTGAAAGCGTAGGACTTCACGGGCGCGGGCTTTACTTGAAGCCTGCCATAAAATGTAGCGTGGAGTTCGCTGGAATGGTGAGTCCCGCGGGCTTGCTCCGCCAGATTTTTCCGTCGTGCGGAAGACCACAAGGAGAACTGGATGCCCGCGTTTCCCGGCGTCGATTTCCTGGATTTCGATTCACTGCTGAACGATGAAGAGTTGCTGGCGCGGAAGACGGCGCGGCAGTTCGTCGATGAACAAGTGATTCCCATCATCGAAAAGCACAATCGTGAAGCGAAGTTCCCGATGGAATTGGTGCCGCAATTAGGGGCGCTGGGATTCTTCGGCGCCAACCTCAAAGGCTACGGCTGCGCCGAAATGTCCAACGTTGCCTACGGTCTGGTGATGCAGGAACTCGAGCGCGGCGATTCGGGCCTCCGCAGCTTTGTTTCCGTGCAGAGCGCCCTGGTGATGTATCCCATCCATACTTACGGGTCATCCGAACAGAAGGATAAGTGGCTGCCGCGCCTGCAAAGCGGAAAAGCCCTGGGCTGCTTTGGCCTGACCGAGCCGCAATTCGGATCGAATCCGGGCGGCATGCTGACGCGCGCCGTGCGCCGCGGCAATTGCTTCGTGCTCAACGGTGAGAAGATGTGGATCACCAACGGTTCGATTGCCGACGTGGCTCTCATTTGGGCGAAATGCGAGGACGACCGCGTCCGCGGCTTCCTGATCGAAAAGGGGACCAAGGGCTTCAAGGCGTGGGATGTGCATGGCAAGATGTCTCTGCGCGCTTCGGTCACCTCCGGCCTGGCCATGAACGAATGCGAAATCCCCGCCGAAAATGTTTTGCCGGGCGTGGCCGGCTTGAAAGGCCCGCTGACCTGCCTGACGCAGGCGCGCTACGGCATCGGATGGGGAGCCATCGGCGCGGCGATGGCTTGCTACGACACGGCCCTGCAATACGCGAAGACGCGCAAGCAATTTCAGAACAAGCCGATCGCGTCGCACCAACTCGTGCAAGACAAACTGGTGTACATGATTACGGAAATTTCAAAAGCGCAATTGCTGGCGCTGCATGTGGGCAAACTGAAGGACCAAGACCGCCTGGACCCCACGCACGTGTCCATGCTGAAAATGAATAACGTGTGGATCGCCATGGAAACGGCGCGCAAGGCTCGCGACATCCTGGGCGCCAACGGAATCGTGGACGATTACTGCATCATGCGTCACATGAACAACCTCGAATCGGTTTACACCTACGAGGGCACGCATGACATTCATCGCCTGGTCATCGGAGAACGTATAACGGGCATTCCCGCTTACTTTTGAAGCTCCGGGTGCGGGCTCTACTTGGAGCCCGCAGAAATGAGGAGGGCCTCATGTTTCGCAGCAGCGGCTGGTCCCTATCCGTCTCTCATTTGCTGTCGCATGCCGTATTGTTGGGAACCATTTTGTTTGCGGCCGGCGTCGCGCCCACATCCGCGGCGGAAAAACCCAAAGTCCGCACCGTCACCGCATTTATCCGCCTGGACACCAACCAGTACAAGCAGCAGGTTGCGGATACACTGACGATGCTGCGAAACGCAAAGGCGCGATTCGAGCTGGCCGGCTATGAAGTGCAAACGATCCGCATCTCCACGCAGCCGTTTCCCGAATACACGCGCGGAATGTCGAAGCAGGCCATCCTCGCGTTTTTTCACGACCTCGACAGTCTCGCGAAGCAGGAAGGTTTCATCGCCGGCATCGGCCCGGCGCTGATGTCCGAAAAGGATGACCCCGCGCAAGCCCAGGTCCTGGCGGAAATTCTCGGCCTCACGAACAATCTGCACGGCAGCGTCGTTGTGGCTGGCGACGATGGCGTGCACTGGAAGGCCGTCCGCGCGGCTGCCGACGTAATCAAATATCTCGAAGACCACACCGACCATAGCCTCGGCAACTTCCGTTTCGCGGCGATTGCCAACGTGCCTGCCTACACGCCGTTCTATCCTGCGTCATATCACCAGGGACTGGGGCGCCAGTTTGCGATTGCCCTCGAATCCGCCAATGTCGTCGCCGCCGCCATGGCCGTGCAACGCGACCCGGAGGCCACGCGGCAGGCGCTCGTCGCCGACTTGGGAATGCACGCCCGCGCCGTCCAGGACCTTGCAGGCAAGATCGACCAGGAGACCGGGTGGACCTACATGGGTCTCGATCTCTCTCCCGCGCCGTTGAAAGATGTCTCCATTGGATCGGCGACAGCGGGATCTACTGGCGGAAGATTCGGAACGAGTGGAACTCTGACCGCGGCGGCCACCATTACATCAGCCCTGCGCGATATCGCCGTAAAAAAAGTCGGCTACTCGGGGCTGATGATGCCGGTCCTCGAAGACACGCGGCTCTCGCAACTCTGGAGTGAAGGCGCGCTCTCGATGGATCAGCTGCTCGCCTATTCCGCCGTGTGCGGCACAGGACTCGACACCATCCCGCTGCCAGGAGACGTCACCGCCGACCAGCTTGCCCGCATCATTGGCGACGTCGCCACGCTATCCGCAAAATTGTCGAAGCCGCTCAGCGCGCGCCTGCTGCCCGTCGCGGGAGCGAAGCCCGGCGATCGCACCACGTTCGATGATCCGAATCTGCTGAACACGGTCATCCAGCCTCTGCCGTAGATTTCGTTACATCGGTTCGGGAAGCGGCGCTTGACAGCGGCGGCCTTGACTCTTACCCTTAGGTAATGGAAGTACATTTGACCCCCGACCAAGAAGCTTTTGTCCGCCAGGCAATTGAGTGCGGACGCCTCCGCCACGAGGAAGACGCAGTGAAGGAAGCTCTAGCCCTATGGGAGGAGCGCGAGCGCGCTCGCGCGGAATTTTTGGCTAAGATTGATGAAGCAGAGGCTTCGCTGGCACGCGGCGAAGGGCGTCTCATTACCCAAGAGTCGATGCGCGAACTCGCGGAAGAAGTGCACCAGCGTGGGCTTGCCCGCTTGGCAGCTGAGAAATCAACCCCGCGCTGATGGCCCATCGCCTTGCAGCCAAAGCCGAAGGCGATCTAGACCAAATCTGGAGCTACATCGTTGAGGAAAGCGGCAATATTGAAATTGCCCGCCGCCAAATTGCTTCCATTGCCGACCGATTCTTGCTACTTGCCAATCACCCGCAGTTGGGACGAGCGTGTGATGTTGACTTAGGACCAGGCCGACGGAGCTATCCGGTCGATCGGTATGTCATCGTCTACCGCATCGAGGATGCGGATGTACTCATTCTTCGCGTGGCGCACGGTAGCCGTGATATTGAAGCCCTGTTTGGCCAATGATGGATGGCCTCTTTTATGATTTTCGAGAAGTCTAGCTCCCCAATTTCACGAAATTAATTCCTCGGGAAGCACGGTTAAAGAGACCTCGAATTGCCATGCGCTTTCGAATCTCCTGAACAGAATCGATAAATCTGAGACCTCGCGTTCGTTGCGCCATTAAAAAGAACGAGAAACTACACAGCCATCCCCCAAGGGCATCGCTAGCACGTAATACTTGGTTCGCTAAACGCATTAGCTTAGGATAGGGCATGTTTTGGGTGGCATTGCGCGCGTGACCTGCGTCCGGATGCGCGCCGGATCCATAAATCCAAACGGCCGGGAGATATGATGGAAATCGAACTGAGTCTGGAATTTTTGCGCGTCGTCGAACAAGCAGCCATTGCATCCGCGAAGACGATGGGACTTGGCGACGCCCACAAGGCCGATCAAGCGGCCGTCGAGTCCATGCGTAAAGTGATGGACGAAGTGCCGATGGACGGAACGATCGTCATCGGCGAGGGCGAGCGCGACGACGCCCCCATGCTCTTCATCGGCGAAAGAATCGGCGCCGCGCAACACGTCCGCGGTTTCAATTTCCCTGCCGTGGACATCGCCGTCGATCCCCTCGAAGGCACCAATCTTTGCGCCACGGGAGCGCCCGGCTCGATTACGGTCTTGGCCGCCAGCGAAAAAGGAGGCCTGCTCCATGCGCCTGACTTGTACATGGAAAAGATTGTCGTGGGGCCCTCGAGCAAAGGGGCCGTGGATCTGGACGCTCCGGTGGCCGACAATCTGCGCTCCATCGCAAAACGTTTGGACCGGGACATCGAGGACCTCGTCATCATTGTGTTGGACCGGCCGCGGCACGAAAAGCTCATCGCGGACATCCGCGCGACCGGCGCCCGCATTCGCCTGATTGGTGACGGCGACTTGTCGGCGGGAATTTCCGCGGCCGTGGTCGGGACGGGGGTACACGCTGTGATGGGCACCGGAGGCGCGCCCGAAGGGGTGCTGACCGCCGCGGCGCTGCGCTGCCTGAACGGCGAAATCCAGGCGCGTCTGGTCGTCTCAAAGCCCGAGCACCAGGAGCGGCTGGCCAAGATGGGCATCAAGGATTGCAAGCGCATCTACAAAACCGAAGACCTGGCGCCAGGGAAGAAACTGATCTTCGCATGCACTGGCGTAACCGACGGAAACTTGTTGCGTGGCGTGCGTTTTTTCGGCGAAGGCATCCGCACGCAGTCACTGATCGTCACGCTCGAGGAGCGGCAGGTGCGCTTCGTCGACACCGTAACTCTTGACAAGCGTCCCGACGTCAAAGTGCGTTTCGCGTAAAAGTCCTGGTCCCGAATCTGAAATGCGAGCCGCCAAGAGATCTTCGATGCTTCTCGTAATTCCAGGTTCAGTCTGGCGGCATCCGGCCCCGGCGAATTTGCAGGCCGCATTCCCCCAATCAGTTCACGAGACCGATCGGATCTGCGTGGTGCAAGAAATCGCTAGTCAACGCAGGGTTATTCACGAATCATCATTCACGAATCACGAGTCACGATCTCACTGCTCTGCGCGACTGCGGAATTCATGGAAATGACCGCCCTGCGGGAATTGCGGACGCTCCGCCTGCTGCTGCGTTCTTTCGAGCCCGGCGATATCCCCACCATTGTGCGTCTGGCTGGAGCGCGCGAAATTGCCGCCACCACCGCTAACATTCCTCATCCCTATGCTGAGGTAGACGCACAGAGTTTTCTCGCACACGCGGACCAGGACTTCCGCGCGGGGCGTTCGGTCACCTTTGCCGTTACGACTTTGCAAACCGGCGACCTCTGCGGCGCTGTTGGTCTCGCAATTGCCCCTGCGCACGAGCGCGCGGAACTCGGCTATTGGATTGGCGTCCCTTATTGGGGCCGGGGATTCGCTACGGAAGCGGCAAGCGCCGTGTTGGCGTTCGGATTCGAGACGCTTCGGTTGAATAGAATTTACGCGTCGCACTTTGCGGGAAATACCGCCTCCCAACGCGTTCTGGAAAAGCTTGGAATGCGCCACGAAGGGCCGTCCCGGCAACACGTCCGGAAGTGGAATCGCTATTTCGACCTGGAAAACTACGGCCTGCTTGCAAGTGAGTTCCGCGGTAAAGAGTAGAACTCGTGACGGCGAGAACTCTCCCTGCTGGGAGAGTTCCCGCCATCTCGCGCAGATTTTCTTCTGAGTCCTACCTGTGGCCCATTGCTGCTGGATGCATCCGTCGCGTCAACTGCTCCATTCGCGCCGACTGAGGCGGTGCCAGAGGGCGCACCTGCCCGTTGCTGCTGGAGACATGGTCGCTGATCGCGGCCAGACGTTTCAGAATGGATTGCCACTGTTCCCAGTCCAGCTGCCGCAGGAACGGCCGCAACCCCTGGATGAATGGATCCTCCAGTAGGGCTTCGCCGTTCGATTCGGGAACGAAGAAGCGGTTCAAGCCGACGCCAAGCGCTTCGGAAATTTTCTCCAACGTTCCGAGGCTGGGCGTCATCTGGCCGCTTTCGATCCGCGACAGATAAGACCGGGAAACGCGCGAGCGCGCCTGGAGCTGGCTCTGCGTCATCCCGCGCGATTCGCGCAACTGCCGGATGCGCTGCCCTATGTTCTCCACCGTCTCGCGGTTCGGCCACTTCTCGAAGAGTTGCCGGTCGTCGCCCGGAAGCTCCTGCGGTTCCGGAGGCGGAATCAGAAACTCCACCTTCGGTGGCAACAAGCGCAGGCACCGGCGGCAATTCCCCGTGCGGGTGCGATATTGCACGAGCCCGCAGGTCTTGCAACGGATTACTTCGCGGTCGAGGTCCATGTCCATGGCAACCTTGTTCCCGTTGGTACCGTTCATACTATTCGTTTGTTCCGACACCGGTGCTCCTCGCAGACTATTCCGGCATGCGGATGAGAGGAACTACGATCGGGGGGAAGGCAGAAGCTGGCGCGACCGCCATATTGGGGGTTCTCGCTTCCGGTGTCAAGAACTATTTCCATCTATTGAATAAATCGGTTAAATCTGGAATTCCATTAGTACTTTCCTGTGGAAAACATTTTCCCATGTCTTCTAAAGAACCCGCTTGTGGCACTAATGTTGCGGTATCCTAATTACTCGCCTGGAGCGAATCAATTGCATCGTACTGGTCTGATTTTGTTTTGCTTAGAGCCCCGGAGAGACGAAACAACGTAGCCCACCGCGGGAGCGGGGGGAAATGGGTCGAGGATTCCTGGAAAACCGCGGCAGGGGTGACACAAGCGTGCATGCTGTACATTGCTTGTACTGAAGCGGGAAGGGCACACTCCCAAAATGGTGCTCGGCCACACGAACCCAGCCCACTATCTCCAGCTTCGGCACCATTAGTGAAACGTAAGCTCTAGCAATGTGCAGCATTTCAACAGAACTTATTTTGGGAGGACACCATGCCGGCTTTGCCAACGAGGGATGACGCCTGGAATCTGGTATGCGAATACACGCAAAACGAAAGCCTGCGCAAACACGCATTGGCGGTTGAGGCCTGCGTGCGTGCCTACGCGCGCAAAACCGGCGCCGATGAGCCACTCTGGACCCTTACCGCCCTGCTGCACGACTTCGACTACGAACGCTGGCCCAATGACGCCCACAGTCCCACCGAAGAACACCCCGCAGGCGGCTCCGCGATCCTGCGCGAGCGCGGCTATCCCGAGGAAATGATTCGCGCCATCCTCTCGCACGCGGATTACTGCGCCATCCCGCGCCAGACTCCGCTCGAACACACTCTGTTCGCCTGCGACGAACTCGCCGGCTTCCTCACCGCCTGCGCGCTGATCAAGCCAGGCAAAAGCATCTTCGAGGTCGAACCCGACTCAGTAAAACGCAAGCTAAAGGACAAAGCCTTCGCCCGCGGCGTCAATCGCGACGACGTCCGCAAGGGCGCCGAGGAATTGGGGCTCCCAATCGAAGAGCACATCGCCTTCTGCATCGCCGCCATGCGCGCCGCCGCCGATGAGCTCGGGCTGCGCGGGAATCAGGCCACCAGCGCGCCGTGAGGTGAGTTGGATCGCGATATGCTCCCGCACATCTTGACCTCCGAAGCGGTTGATCGTCTCAAACATGCGGCCAAGACAGGGCTTGCCGCAATTGTGTCCCTCTGCCTGGCTCGTTTTCTCGGACTCCCGGAAAGTTATTGGGCGGCGATCAGTGCCATCATCGTCATGTATTCCGACGTGGGCAAGACCGTCAAGGCTTCATTTCAGCGGTTGGTAGGGACAGCGATCGGTGTGACCATCGGAGGAGCATTCACTGCTGTATTCGGACAGCGCATATGGGCATTTGGTGTCGCTGTAACACTGACGGTTTTGGTTTGTTCCTTACTGGGATTTGCGGAAGCCGCCCGGCTCGCCGGTGTGGCTGTTGCGATTATGATGTTGGTCAGCCACCCGGGAGCGCCCTGGATGGCCGCGCTCCACCGTTTCCTCGAAGTCTCATTCGGAATCGTGATCGCAATACTGATTTCGGCCCTGATCTGGCCGTCAAAAAAGCTCTGCAGCGCTTCGTAAATAAGGTTCTCAGGGTTTGCACACGCTGACTTTGGAAGGCTCGCTCGTATGTAGAGAACAAAAGTTGCGCCGCCCGGAGTCCCGGAGGGACGTCACAACATAGCCCACTGCGGGAGCGGTGGGAAGATGCCCCGAGAATAATCAGAAAACCCCGACAGGGGTGACACATGGAACTCAGCGACATGAAGCCTCTACCCACCCACTGGTAGTGCCTCAGTTTGTTTTCATCGAAGTGCATTCCAGAGCCAAAACAGCATGCCAAGTATAATCATGCAAGCCCATATAGATCCGCCCACCACGCGGATATAGCGATTGGTTGTTGATAATGGGACGTTCTTATCGAAGCCGTCGCGCACGACACGGAAAAGTGCGACAAGCACAATCAGCCCTAAAACCCATTGCCACAGGGGAGGCTTCATAACTGTTCCGTTTGCTAAAACAGCGATTTCTTCTAGGCTCCAAACGTGATCGGTGATTCCAGCCGCCATTGCTGGCGTCACTCTCAGGCTCTTGTGAATCCTTGCAAAATTATAGTGCATTAGGTGGATTGCCACCCACCCACTTGACTATTTTGCGGCATAGGCGAGGGGCTGCTATCATGAGTATCCCAACTTAGTGGACATATGCAAATCTTTCCCATCACGCGGCGTAAAACGGTAGGCGTGAAAGTCGGCCACATACAAGTGGGCGGCGGCGCGCCAGTAGTCGTTCAATCCATGACAAACACGGATACGGCGGACATCGCCGGGACCGTAGCTCAATGCAAAGAGCTGGCCGAAGCCGGCTCGGAGCTGGTGCGCATTACGGTCAACATGCCGGAATCGGCGGCTGCTGTGGCAGAAATCGTCGCGCGGCTGCGGGATGCCGGATGCATCGCCCCGATCATCGGCGATTTTCATTACAACGGGCACGTCCTGCTCACGAAATATCCTGACTGCGCGCGGGCGCTCGACAAATACCGCATCAATCCCGGCAACGTGGGCGCGGGCGTGCGCCGCGACGAGCAGTTCGCGACCATCTGCAAAGTCGCCGTTGATAACGGCAAGCCCGTGCGCATCGGCGTCAATGGCGGCTCGCTCAATCAAGAGCTGGTCATGCGCAAGATGCAGGAAAACACGGACCGCGATCTGGGCCTCGAGTCCGAAGAGATCATCAATAATTGCATGGTCCTCTCCGCGATTGAATCGACCGAGCTGGCGCTCGAATGCGGACTGCGGCGCGACCAGATCATTATTTCCTGCAAGGTCTCGAAGCCGCAGAACCTCATCCAGGTCTACCGCGACCTGTCGCGCAAAACCGAGCAGCCTCTGCACCTGGGCCTCACCGAAGCGGGCATGGGCACCAAGGGCACCGTGTGGTCCGCGGCAGCCATCGGCATCTTGCTTCAAGAAGGCATCGGCGACACGGTTCGCATTTCGCTCACGCCGCGCCCCGGCGGAGACCGGCGCGAGGAAGTGTACGCCTCGTGCGAACTCCTCCAGGCGCTCGGACTGCGCTCCTTCGCGCCCAGTGTGACGGCCTGCCCCGGCTGCGGCCGCACCACCAGCACCACGTTCCAGGAACTGGCCGAGCGCATCCAGGGCTACATCCGCGACAAAATGCCGGAGTGGAAACAGCAGTACGAAGGCGTCGAGGAAATGACGCTCGCCGTGATGGGCTGCATCGTCAACGGCCCCGGCGAATCGAAAGCCGCCAACATTGGCATCAGCCTCCCCGGCACAGGCGAAGAGCCCAGCTGCCCCGTCTACATCGACGGAAAAAAATACGTCACCCTGCACGGCAACTACGACGAACTCTCCACGGCGTTCCGCAAATTAGTTGATGATTACATCCGCACCAAGTACGCCCAGCGCGCCGCCGCGCCCGCCGCCGCTTCCCACCATTCTTAGGAATCTTTTTTGGCCGCCCAGGAGCGCTTCTGCAGCGCCCCACTTCTCGATAATGCGTTTCTCGGGACTTGGCAGTGCGGCCTTAGGAGGCTCGCCGCATCCACCACCTTCGACTCCTCGCTTTTCACTCGCACCGGCGCCTCCACTCGACGCAGCTCCTTTTCATTTACCCAATTCCTCCCATCAGGCTTCTTTCCGAGGCCGCTCAGTAGGGAACTCTTCTATCGAGTAGGAAAGGGGACATTATCATCGAGGTTCAACAGGAAGCCGGCTCAGGTAATCGTGTCATTTGGTCAGGGACATAGGAGCAGGCGAAAGTACACGTGGCAACTGGCTGGGCGACCAGTTGAATCTTCCCGTACGCTGAGAGACGATTGCAGCGGGCCTCAAGAATCTGAGGACTCACTTGCAATGGCCTTTGTCCGCTGTGGATGGGATAGTGGGGGTTTCGGTGTCATCCAATCAGGTCGCATTCTCACAAAAACGCCGCAGCTCACGCATTGAACAAGCCGTACCGCTGGCGGTACAGGGAATGGATGCCTCCCGTGTGCCCTATCGGGAGGAAGTTACAACGGTCACCATTAGTTGTCACGGCTGCACTTACCAAATGAAACGCGAGGTTCTTCCCGGTGCAGTCGTTGTCCTGGATATCGGGCAGCGTGCCAAAGGCTACTCTGAATGGTCCAGTAGAGCGCGGGTGAAATGGATACAAAAGCTCAACACCGCCACGATTCCGGCGTACAACGTCGCGGTAGAATTTGAAATCGCCGGCAATATTTGGGGCATCCCATCGCCGCCAGAGGATTGGCTCCCCGCGCAGGGGAGCAAACAGGGGAGCAAAGTGGTAGAGCCGAATCCTGGACGAGAATTGCGACTAATAACCCGTGGCGAACCGCAAACAATTCAGAATCGGAGTGGGGGAGCTACTCCGGTTCCCGCTTTGAATAGAAGTGAGGCCGCCGCCGCACTAGCCCCTTGGTTTTCTGAACTTATGAGCGGCTTAAGGAATCAGATTCAACTCACGGTCTCCGAAATCGCAGCGGTGACCCTTGCTAACGAAAAGAACCGTATGCTGGACGAATTTCGCGTTCAGCTACAGAACGAGGCGGCCGGAACGATTGACCGCGTGATCGCGACCTCGAAAGACGACTTGGCTCGGCGGGCGCTGAATGTATTGAACGAGGCGGCGGAGACTACAGTCCGAACCAGCCACGAGGGCTTGGTTGGGGCTATCGAGCAAGATATAGAAAACGCCAGGCAGCGCATGTTAATTCAGGGGAATGAACTGAGCCAGCGCGCCGAGATTATGACGACTGGCACGATTGAGCGGCTGCAACGCACCCTCGAAACCTCGCAATCCGAAGCCGCAGCCCGCTACGTATCGCGGCTGCGAGAGCAGGTCGCGCCTGTGCTTGGCGAAGCAAAAGCGGATCTTCAGAAGCTGGTGGCTTCTGAGGCCATTTTCAAGGAAGAATCGCAAGCGATTTACACGCGAGTCACAAAAGAACTCGAAAGCGGTGCGAACGCAAGATTGATGCAGACTCACGACGAACTGGAAAAAAGCTCCGCCGCAGCTTTGAAGGAATCCAGCGAAAAGCTCCTTGAGCTTTCACAAATGTTCGAGAATACTGCGCGAGACACCATAGAGGTCTTGATCGCGTCGGCTTCGGGCGATGCTAAAAAGGACCTGGAAGACCGAGCTGCGCAGATTTCTGACAATTTCACCGGTAAGCTGGAAGGTCATATTCGTAATTATCTCGAATTCATCGGCGAATCGATTGCTGAATTCCCAAAGAAAACTCCAGCCCCTTAACTCAATTTGAAAAAAACACGTGCCCTCTCCGACCCCCGCCAATGAGCGGGGGAAAAGTCCTCTACAAAACCGTCCGTGCTTGTGGCAGTTGATCTTGTAGAGGCCGTTCACGGTGAACGCTCACGGTGAACCGCCCGCCTTTGGGGCGGGCAGCCTTTCGTTCTTTCCGGACCCAAACAGATCACCACCATCACTTCCAGTAGCTTTTGCTGCGGCCAGCGAGGGTATACACTCTAGTTGTCCCCCCTCTGGAGGAATCATGCGCACCTACCCCTTTCCGCTAGCGGCGATTCTAGCGCTGGCGATTGCATTCCCATTACACGCAGCACAAAATCCCAACCCCGCGCAAGCCGCCAAAACCAAGAAAGTCTGGACGGACGACGATATGGATCAGCTTCGCGCACGGGGCCTGATTTCCACATTCAACCTGACGACTGAAACAACGGTGCCAGCACCGGCCGCGCAATCCGAACCCGTAACTTTCACGGCGAAAACGGAAGATCCCGCGTGGTACGCGGAGCAGGCAGCCATTCTTCAAGCGGAGCTGGACAAGCGCGAGGCCGCCCTTCGCGAAGCACAATTGGCCATCGCCCAAGCGGCGGCAGGAATTACGCAGCCGGGCATTGCCATGGACAAGGGCAACGTTGGCGTTACGCCCGAAGCAGGGATCGACATACTGATAGCGCAGGCCCGCGAAGTCCAAACTCAACTCGATGCACTCAACGATCTCGCGCGCCAAAATAACATTCCGCCGGGCGTGCTGCGCAGCTGAGTTCTCAGCCTCGCTTCTTAACCGGTAGGCAATCGGTTGATGCCGTTCTTCATCACCAATCATCGCGAAAATCCGCGCGGGCCAACCCTGCTCTGGTGTCGCGACCGCCGCGCGTAATGCTGTTTCGCAAAAAAAACATCCCTGGGATTGTTGAAGGAATTTGGGAACGGCGTTGGCTTGTAAAGGCCTAGTAGCACAGGCTTCAGCCTGTGTGGTTCTCTCTGGCCTCAGCGCAAACCAAAACCACACAGGCTGAAGCCTGTGCTACTGGACTTTCGCAGATTTCTCGTGAGAAATGCGGCCTAGCAAAGGCCGCTAGGTTTGGGAGCGCTGCCAACTTCGTGGGACGGCAAGCTCTGCGGGTTTGGCACCGCATACGGTGTTGTTCCCGCCAGGTTCGCTACACATTGCTGGATCTGTGGAATTCCTGCGGGTGTGGTGGACACATTCACCGACTGATTTGGCGCTGCAAAATTAAATGCGCTGGTCAGATCGCCCACCGCGGCGCGGCGCCACGCGCTCAGGTTGGGCACTTCTGCGCCGAATCGGGTCTCCAGAAATCGCAATATCGATGTGTGATCGAAGAGGTTCGATGATACAAAACCACCGCGGCTGAATGGAGAGAGGATGAGCATGGGCACTCGAAAACCCAGTCCGATGGGGCCGAGTACGGGAGGATTGCCGACACCTGTTGGGTCGAGCACCGCAGGCGCGGTGATGTATTCACCCGGCGTTCCCGGTGGCGCGGTGGGCGGCGCGACGTGGTCAAAGAATCCGCCATTTTCGTCGTACGTCACGAAAAGGGCTGTCTTGGCCCATTGCGCGGCATTGGCAGTCAAGGCGTTCAGAATCGCGAACAGCGTGCTTTCACCAAAAACTGCGGGGGCTGGGGGATGGTCGGAGTCAACCAGGGACGCCAGCACCCAGGAAACCTGCGGCAGATTTCCGGACAAAGCATCCGCCACAAAACCAACGGGAAACTGCGGCAGAAAAGCGTTTTGATAGAGCGGCGACTTCGTATCCTGAAAATTCTTGAAGTACGACAGAACATTGTCCGAGAAAATGCTGTTAAGAATGTTCGCATCCGGCGACGAATAAACTTTCCAGGAAATGCCCCGAGCCTGAAGCTGTTCCGGCATCGTGGCGTATGTCAACTTCCCAAAGAATGAGGAGCGATTTAAGCCGAGGGTTTGAAGCAGGGGCCCACCGTTCTTCCCGTCCGGATCAATCGAAGCCGCCATGGTGTAAAGGCGGTTCGGATCGGTGGGACCCATCACCGAACAGAAATAATTGTCACAGATCGTGAATGCATCCGCAACGGCATAGTAGTAGGGAATGTCCGCGCGCGTGTAGTACCCCATGGTCAATGTGGCGTCATTTGCGTCGATAGGCAGGCGGGAGTTCACAAACCCGTTCATCGCGCCGTTGTTCCAGCTCTGATGCTGCGGCACCCAGGCGTGAGTGATGTCATGAGTGCACGCTGCATTGGTCATGGAAGTATCCAGATGGAATGGCAACAATTTCCCAACCGGCGGATTCGTCGTGTTTGCCGGATCTGCCTGCTCGAACGCCGCGCTTTGGTCCGCGAATCCGCGCACCCCGCGATAGCTGCCAAAATAATGATCGAAGGACCGGTTTTCCTGGATGAAGATGACCACATGTTCGATATCCGTCAATTTGCCGCAAGCGGCTGAACTCGGAGGAATATTGGAACCGACAGTCAGACCACCGCAACCATGTAAGAGCAGAGCCCCCAGCTCTGTGGCGGCTGTGGCCCCGCAAAATTTCAGGATTTCCCGCCGTGTAGGATTTCGAAATGGCATCTGGAACTTTTCTGAATTCTGAGGGGGGAATACATTATACCTTGAATTGCACACGTGCGCTTCACTGCAGGGCAGTAGTAGGCAGTAGCGCGACTGTCAAGGAGCGCGCGCTTTCCGGTAAGGCCGCACTTCGCTCAAGTTCTGAGACCAGCATCTATCCCATCAATCGGCGGACGGGTCAGGGGGGATTTGATTTTTGGGTGAGGACTGAATTCGTGGGTGCCGCACTCTTCACGGGTTTTGTGAAGGGTGCGGTTTTTGCATCTTCCCTCCAAGTCATGCATTTATCAGGCCAGAATGAGTTCTAGTCAAATTCAGACTTGCCGGGAGCATCGCCGGAAACGGTGTAGCCGTTTCTGCCACCACCAAAGTAACCGCTGCCGCTCCACCCCGATGGATAGGTTGAGTAAGGTCCGCAATATCCGCTCCAAGCCCAGCCCGGTCTGCCGAAGCTAACGACAGGACCACAAGCCGGCCAAACCGGGGCCCCCTCGAATCCTAGGCCCGGGCCAAATCCTCCTGCGCCAAAACCCTCGTTGCCCCCAGCGAAACCACCCTGGTCGGTTCCGTTTGAAACTAATTCGGAAACAATCGACCTTGCAGCAAGCGCCAGCACGTTTGCTCCCAGGACTGCCGGCCCTCCAAAGATCGATGGTCTTCCGCCAAACAAACCACCGAACAGCAAATTCGGGATCAGCAAAAAATCCGACCCGAAGAATGAACCGGAGAAGCCTGAACGACCGAAATCCGAGTTTCCGAAATCGAAACCGCCGAAGCCCGAGTTGCTGAAGTGAGAGCCTCCGAAATTTGCCATCGAGCGGCCGGACGAAAAGGACGAGTACGATGAGAATCGTGACCCGCCCGCCGCATTGGTCGAAAATCGATTCGAGCCGGATTCCCAGCGCGGCTCGCGTGCGTACGATCCGGTCGCGCGGCTCCGGCCAAATGACGACCATCCCGAACCGTTTGAGGCCAAGCTGCCATTCCTTGAATTTCCAAATGAATGCCACTGGCCTTCAGCTCGTGCATTGCTCCTATAACCGCGAGGCATTTCCGCACCGCCACCACGGCTCAGGTTCCCGAAGGAATGCCACCCGCCGCCCATCGAGTTCCCCCAGGTGCGAGCCGACGCGGGCATCGACCGGGCGGTGGAGTTTCCAAACCATTGCCGCCCCCCCACATTGCCGCCGGAGCCTCGCGCCGCCGATTGCCAGGCTCCAGAGCGGACGAAACCGCGAGAGGCTGCGAAGGACCCGAAACTTCCGCCCCCGAAGGTAGAATTGCGCGCGAAATTGCCGGATGAACGGCTAGAAAATCCCCCGGGCCTCGCGTTCCAGCCGCCACTCATCCGTCCGCCGCTCAAGCGCCGCCCGCCCATTTGAGCGGACGACCCGCGCGCCCCGCCGCGAGAGCCGCCGTAAGATTGTCTGCCCCCGCGGAAGCTGGAGTGCCCGCCGCCGCGGAAGCTGCCGCCGCCGTGAGAGCTTCCTCCATGGGAGCCGCCGCCCCCGCGAGAGCCGCCGTCGCGCCGAGCAGAGGCAGGCTTCGGTGCATAAGCAAGCACAAGCGCTGCGGCAAACGTAAGTACGATTTTCGAGAAGGCAGGTTTCCTCATTTCAGTCCCTCCACTTGGCGATTGCGCAGACCCGGAGACGCATCCGGAGGCCTGTGGCCATCTCAATCTACTTGCCCTGATTCCAGTCGTGCGCCCCGGGTTGCATTTCCATGGTCAGCGTGCTGGCTCCGCGCGATAGAGTTTCACTGTATTGCAGATCGCCGAAACAACGAGCATGATCCCCATTCCTGCAATGGCCGCAATCCCTCCCACATCAAAAACGCGATAGGGAGAACCGAAAATCCGCGCATCAGGATAGAACCACAGCGCTGCGTTTCCCAGCGCCAGCAGAATCCGAATTTCGGTGGGTCCGAGTTTCGCGAACGAAAGCCGGAACGTCCCCAGCGTGTACGCGGCCAGATAGACTTCCACGGAGAGCATCAGGAAGGCGATAAACATCCCGAGAGCGATTCGCCAGTCGACAATGCCCGAGATCGCCAGACCGCCCATCAGGAAAAGCCCGCCAACAGTGTCAATCATGTGATCCACATAAAATCCGTACCGAGGCCGCTGCCGGTTGCGAACGCGCGCCAGCGTTCCGTCCAGACTGTCCCCAAACCAGTTGAGCGCCAGAAATATCGAAGCCAGAATCAGCCCCCAGCGATTCGTACGCACGAGCGCGTAGCTTGCGCCCGCGAGAATCATTGCGGCAAATCCAACGAGCGTCAGATGGTCGGAATTGACCCACGGCGGCACTCGCGCCGCGAGCCACACCAACGCTTTGCGCTCCGCTCGCGCCGTGAAGCTTTCCTGTAAGCGGATCGCGTTCGCAAACAGAATGGATTTCTTTGCGCCGCGCGCCGGAATTCGTCGTACGGCCAGCGTTCGAATGTCCAACTGTGCCCCTTCGTTTGTCATATCTAAACTCCTTCTTTAACTTTACAGATCGAGTGCAATCTATGGTGAAGCGTTCGAAATTTTCCCCAGCACAGCGGTGCGCGTGGACCGCAACGTGAATTCAAGTGATTCTTTAGGTACGCTCTCGATGAACGGCGCGATCAGCCAGCCAAGGCCGGTGGGAATGTCTCGCGTGAGCGAGACGGCCTCGCATTGAACGTATACGCCGCGGCCCGATTCGAAAAATCGCCAGTAAGAATCCAGTCGCCACAGAAAGCCGTTATCTTTTCCCGGAGGCATTTGGCGCTCGCTGGATTCGCCGGGATGCGTGACCTCCGCAATGCGCGTGCTGTAGGAACGGCTCTGCGCACGAACCGCATCGAGTTGCTCGTAGTGAACCTCATATTCGGTGTCCAGGACGACCGTGACGACCTTCTTGCGCGTCAGCCGCAGATAAACCTTGAAATCCTCGCCGGCACGCTCCAAAGTTTTCGATTTCGCCACCTCGGGCCTGAAATACACTGTGTGGTGGTCGTAATCCTTAAGCAGCATCAGCACCTGCTGCACAGAAGCCCCGGGGATGAACACAGTTCCGACCCAGTGGTGAATCAACGCGCCGGGCACGCGCAAATCGCCTGAAGAATCCGGCGTCTCAAGCCGGCTTGCCACAACTTCGCCGCGCTGGAGTTGCGCGTAGACAGTGTTCCGGCGCGCCTCAGGCAAACTGTCCACCCACAGAAAAGCCGCGCCGGGCCGCAACTCCGTCTGCATTCGTTGCTCGGTGAGCCGGACGTAGCGATCGAATCCCGCAATCGCTTCCGGCTTCAGCTCAGACGCCTCGGCGCGTCCGGGCGCGGCTAGCACGCAAACGAGCAAGCCAGATCGGACCCAGGCAATTGTTCTTGTGTGAATGGCCGCCTCCCGATGCGCAGCCAGCTTGGCGCAAAGCCACATGAGTTTGCAATACACGGCGGCTCACTTCCAGTCGAACGCGGATCAATCTGTAAGCGCAAGAAAGCTCGAAACTTATCGGCACACATCATCTAGAATAGGCAGCTAATTCCTTGGGAGCCTGAGACTGTGCCGGAAACACCGAACCACAATCGCCTCTTCCGCTTCGGAATTTATGAACTGGATGGCGCCACGGGAGAATTGCGCAAGGACGGAAAGAGCCGCCCACGCCTCCAGGGTCAGCCGCTGGAGGTTCTACTCCACCTTCTCGACCGCCCAGGCGAGGTGGTAACGCGGGAAGAGTTGCGGCAACGGCTCTGGCCTGCCGACACTTTTGTCGATTACGACCACAGCCTGAATACAGCGGTGAACAAACTCCGCGAAGCGTTAAGCGACTCCGCCGACAATCCCCGTTTCATACAGACAATTCCGCGCCGAGGCTATCGCTTCATCGTCTCCATCGAGGCGGTCGATGGCGCTCCTGGTTTCTCGAAGCCGGAAGAAAGCCCTATCCCCACCGCCGCATCATCCAGCGAGAGCGAGGGCGGCGCCAGCATGTTGAGCGACCCTCGCGAACTGCCACCCGTCTCACGCCCCGTCGTGCGGCTGCTTTTCTCTCTCATCCAGGTAATGTATTTCTGCTTCTACGTAATTTCGCTGGCCAGCCTGCATCGAATTGAGGCATTTATCTTTCGGGAGCTGCAACATCCTCAGTGGATTTTCGTGCCGCTGTTGGTGACCGCGTCGATCGGCATCCCAGTCCGGCTCTATCTGCTTTCCGCATCGCTTTTCGGATACCGCGGCCTGACCAGCCGATTCCTGAAATTGTTTCCCGCGCTTTTTCTCCTGGACGAACTTTGGGCCCTAGCGCCATTCCTGGCCATCGATCAGATCGGAGCAGGCCTGGCGCTGGCGGTCACCGCCGCTCTTCTCTACCTCCCATTTTCGCAGCGCAGCTTATTGTTGATGGGCGAAGGCAATCCCAACCGTGAGTAGCGGGGCCATCCCATCAACTGGCTCCCACCCCACGAGTCCAACCTATTTGCATAGTCGGCCTTCAGGTCTGAGACTACAAACCCTCGCATGAATGGCCAACCGCCATGACCTGTGAATTCGGATTCGCACGACTTCGGTTCCGGCGCTGAAAGCGCCGCCGGACTCAAGCCCAGACACGTCCCCGGGGCGTTGCCCCGGGCTGCCATCCTCCGCGCCGTTGGCGCGGCATCCTGGTTGAGTTTTCGAGCGGAAAAAACTGCTGCGAAGTGATTTATGGACCAGTACTAGACACTGATAACGCTCGGTCGATGAATGTCGAGCAACTCGTTTACCCTAGCTGCGTTGAGTTGATCCGCCAAAGCTCGCGAACCGTTTTCTATCTTGAATGCCAGTTCCTCTTTCAGAAGCGGAACGATCGCTAGATATCGAATTTGGCGTCCACCGTCGGCCAGGACCTGATTGGCTCCTTTGGGGAAAGTCATCGGCTCGAGAAGAATGAGGCCAACAAACCGTTCGGCTGGGTCAAGTGGTTCCGGTCGTTCAATACTTCCTATCGTGTGTCCCTCGGATACCCAGGTCTCGTGAAGATGAGGATATAGAGCAACTTGTTTAAGAACTTTAATCGGCCAAAAATACTCCGGAGTGGCCCACCGCATATCCTCTTGATTTATCGGCCAATCTTTCGGCAAGCACATGCAAACTTCGGCCAAAGCCAGCTTCGAGAGCCCGCGTGGAACATGCATGAACCGATCACTCATCCCCGAACTGAGTAAGGTGTGGTACGGCCGGGCCGCAGCGGGAACTACTACATTCACGTCGATATGCACGAGTGTGGATTTCTTCTCGTGCAGCACGAAGAAATTCGGGCCAAAGTGTCTCTCGATATGAGCTGTGATCTCAAGCAGATTTTGTATTGGTGCTGCGGGAGCGTTTTGAAGCTTAAGTAGAGAACGAGCCTTATCCTTGAGCCTGGAAAACGCCGATCCCTCGCGTTTGCTCGCCATGTTTGATGCATTCTATCGCAATGGGATTGCCTAGTAGCGGGCAAAACGGGCGCATCGTTTGCCACCACCGCAAAGATTAATTTCGCGAGGCGCGCCCGTCGGCTTCTGCGCCCTCGCCTCCTCGAATCTTTTTCAGCCGGTCACGAATGTATCTGGGATCCATTCCCGCTGAGAAACACACGGTGTGGAAGTCCTTTTGGTCTTGAAATAGGAAGTGCTCCGCTTCGCGCTGTCGGTGAAGCGGGCCGTAAATCCAATCTTCAACAGTATTGGCGATCACTGCGCGCCAGAGTCTCTGTTCTGCCATCTCCGGGGCTTCACGGATATAAGCCATCGTTTCCGACATTTGTTGCTCCTTTCCGGTTGGCCATTTTTCCTCTCGCCGGTCGCACGTTCCAGCAAAGAGACAGATGCCGTGCCGCTCGACGCCGAGGGATATGGCATTCTGCGATATGCGCGCTTCGGGAATTACCGAGTTCTGGTGGTTATCTTGTTGCTTGATGAAATCTACTTGCCGCTTGTAAAGCGCTAGGGGGCGCTGCCTGCAGCAGATTGCGAAGCTGCATGCGAGCCTTGTGCAATTGCGACTTCGAATTTCCAATCGAGCATCCCAGAATTTCGGCAATCTCGTGGTGTTCGTACCCCTCGACATCGTGGAGCATAAAAGCCTTTCGGTAACCCGGTGGCAGTTCACCAATGGCACGGTCTAGATTCATCCGGTCAATCGCGCCGCTCAGCACAGGGTCAGGAGCGCCGAATTCTTTTCTGATGGAATCTCCCTCTTCATCATTATTGTCCAGTGAGGTTTCCATCAGCCCCTTTTTGCGCAGCCGCATCAGCACGACATTGGCGGACACCCGATACAACCACGTCGAGAAGACCGATTCGCCGCGAAAAGTATGAATCTTCCGAAATAATTGCAAGAATGCTTCCTGGGTCAAATCTTCCGCGTCGGTCTGGTTTCTGACCATGCGCAGGCATAGGCCATAGACTCGCCGGTTGTACGACCGGAATATGCGTTCAAAAGCTGCGCCATTGCCCTCTTGAGCAAGTCGAATCGCATCTGCCTCGCTGAGGTCGTCAGCTTCCGCATGTGTAGGTGTATTAGATTGTGTAGGTGTGTTAGAGGGAACGCATTCTTGACTCATGACCTTTCTCCTTTCTTGGATGACTAACAGCTTCGTTATACCCGAATTGGGGGCAAGCAATAATGCTGCCAAATCGAAGCGCGGTGAGTAAATACATTGAATTCAATCAGATCGGCATTCTTCAAGGTCGTATAACGAGGGGTAATAGTCCGTGTAATTTTTTCGGGTTCGCAACCTTACTTGGCTGTGAAGTTGCCTTCCAACAAGTCATCTGGCTGATTGCTTTGTCTCTATCTCCTGAATACGCGCCTGGATTTCTGCGGCTTTCGCATCTTCGTGCATTTTGAGGAGAAGGTCGACATATGAATGTAGTGTGGAAAGCGACTCTCGGGCGTAGAGTCCGAAATTTGTTTCGTCAATTTTCATAGCCCGTTCGTAGAGAGGTTTAGCCTGCGAATATTTGCCCTCGTCTATATATAAGTTCCCAAACATCACGAGCGTCTGGGCCACCTTCGTGCTTGATTCTCCAACAGTTTTTTCCTGGAGGCCGAGCCCGCGTTGAATGAGGGGCTCCAGTTCGTTTAGGCGTCCCTCTTTCCGGTAAAGATCCATCAAACCCCAAAAACTAAAAGAGCGAAGAGAAATCTGGTTGTCCGAGGTTCTTTCTTCCTCAGACGAAATCGCTTTCTTGAACGCTTCCTCCGCAAGGTCATTCCGGCCCTGTTTCTCAAGAGCATTGCCGATTCCGTTGTACTCCATTGGAAGCATCCCTGTAAGTTCCGTTGGTGTTTTCCCTCCGGTCCACAACGGGTGCGTTTCGATCCAGGCCGCGGCTTGCCGGTAAGTGAACTCAGCCTGAGCATAGAGCCCGTCATTCTCATACCGCTGCGCTGACTTATTGAGGGCATCCAATTCGGACGGAAAGTCAGCGTCCACGTTGCGTACATCAACTTGGCCGGCTTCGACAGTTCTTCCTTCGCCCCGGTATATCTCGGCAAGCGTATATTTAAGGTACTCGCAAGTTCCCGGCATCGGCATCGAAGCACAAATCTTCATGCCCTGCTCGGCCAGAGGCTCGGCTTCGTGCCAGCGTTGCTGGGTTTGATAAAAGCCTGCAAGATTGGAAAGGATCCCGGCCATCATGTCTGGATTTAGCTTCGGGTTTTGATGTGCTAGCTCGAGCGCTTCCTTAAGAAGTTGCTCTTTCTCCTCGTTTTTCTCGGGGCCAAGTGTGGCTGCAAGATTAACGAGGTCGCGAAGGCTGCGGCTGTCGCCAGGCCCAAAGGCCGATCGCTCGATCTCCAGAACTCGTTTGTAGATGGCGTTGGCATTCGCGTTGGCATCCGGGTTCTCTCGCTTCATGTGGGAAATCGTCGCCAGCAAGTTTAAATACGGTACGAGGTCCGGACTGTTCGGCTGAGTTTGCTCGATGGCATGAATTTGATCGTTCAGAATTTTCTCAGCATCCGCGATCCGCCCCTCCTGTTGAGCTTTTCTCGCGGAGCGAAAAACCGGATCCCTGGCCAGGGAACTTTCCTGCGGCCAAGCCACAGGCGGCGATAAAATCAAGGGAAGTAGGAAACGAAGAATGTGTCGAGCGGGTTTCATCTGAGTACCTGCGCCGATTGGTCGAGGGGCCGATTGCGCGAAGTATGTCGCGAGTGTACACCCAACTAGCGCGATTCGGAACGTTTGCCGGGCGAATGCCACGCAAACAACGACTTAACGCGCCGCACCGTCGACGCCTTTGGTGGCAAGCGTTCGGATAGGTCATCGTAATTGGAATGGACGAGTGCGGTGTTACGGGTAATTGAAGAAGCAGCAATAGAATTCCGACCTGACGGCGGCAGAGCAAATCGAGTTCAATCCTGCTCGAACCTGACCCGCACAGGCTTGCCGGGCTCAAGACTTTTGGCCTGCTCTTCGCTCACGTAAAAGCTGCGGCAGTAGTAGTGCTCCGCGATGGGAACTCCGGGCGAGTAATCTCTTGCCAGTGAAACTTGAATCCTGAATTCGTTCTTGTTGCTCCAACTCTGGCTGGCAAATTTCTCTGTCAGTTTGCCCAACAGGGAAAGGCCGGGCTTGGTTTCGTCCTTGGTGGCCAAGACTGGCGCCGTGTCCGTCTGATTCTTTACGGCCAGAGCCGTCGATAGCAAATTCGCCAGTTGCGACAGGTCGCTCGAACCGGCGGAAGCCGCAGGCGAGATGCCGGCCAGATCCTGCTGGGGACGCCGAACGAGAAGTTCCAAGTCCAGCTTCGACGCGACTCTCCCCACGATCACAGAGTCGATGACCGTTTGTCGGTGCAGGTAGCCCGCCAGCATGGCGTTGAAGCAGATATTGTTGATGCACCTCGGGATGCCCTGGCTTCGCTCCGCAATCAGCGCCATGGCCTGGGGCGTAAAGATCGGCGCGCCTTCCGAACCCGCCGCGCGAAGGCGATGCTCGATGTACTCGGCGGTTTCCGCGCTGTCAAGCGGCTCCAGATTGGCGAGCACGGCAATGCGTTGGCGCAGTTGCACGAGGCCGGGCCGCATCAATGTATCAACCAATTGCGGCTGGCCTGCTAGAACGATTTGGATTAATTTTGCGTGCGTCGTTTCGTAATTGGACAGCAGGCGAATCGTTTCCAGCACCGAGTCCTGCAAATTCTGCGCTTCGTCCACAATCAGTACGAACCGCCTGCCCTGCAGCATTTCTTCAAAGAGGAACTGGCTGAGCGCCCTGTGCATGGCCACGATGTCCGTCCCATCGTGCTCCACTCCCAATTCAGTGAGCAGGTACCGGAGCAACTCGCTGGAATTGCATTGCGTCTGGAACAAGAACACGACGCGCGCCGAATCGCGCAGGTCTTCCATCAATTTATTAAGCAGCGTCGTCTTGCCCATGCCCGGCTCGGCGACAAGCGCCACGAATCCGCGCAGATTTTCGATCCCCTGCGAGAGCGCAGTGAACGCCTCGCGATGCACGCGGCTGCGATACAGGTACGCGGGGTCCGGGGTAACGTCAAACGCCTGCTGAGTCAGGCCATAGAAGGCCAGAAGACTCGGCGCGGGATGTTCCTCGACAGGTTCCGCAACAAGCAATCCGTGCGAGACTTCGCTCCCTGCTGCTTCCTGCGCATGCAACGCTATGAATTCCGAGGCGCCGTCAACAGTCACCAGAGAGTGAGGCATCTCAACCACCTCAGCCGCTTCCAGCGCGGGGAGCAGGAACGGTCCGGAACTCAGAGGACTGTGAACGGCCATGGGAATTGGAGCGAACTCCAAGACATTTGACAGCTCGTCATTGGGACGCACACGCCCCTCGGCAACATCCGCTTCCCGGACGAGGTAGGGCCGGTTCACCTGAATTTCAGCTGCATCCTGCGCCAAAACCGGGTAAACATGCGTAGCGCTGTCATCCGTCAAAGTAGAGGGAACCGTCGCCACAACCGTGCGAGCAAGAGCGGGCGCAACTGTGGACTCGACCAGTGGTGTGGGATCGGGAGTTGCGGTGGTGCCGGCGACAGATTCCTCCGGCGCTTGGGCGAACTCAGGTGTAAGTGGAGACATCGCCGGTCTGGCCTTTCGGTCAGTAAGAGATCTTGCATTCGCGGGCGTGACAGCCTCAACACGAGCCTCGGTAATGGGTAGCTTGGGCACCGCCTTGGTATCCAGCCCTTGGCGAATAACTGGCCGTATTTTCTCGGCCGAGCTGCTGTACGATATGGGCCGGCCAGCACCACGACTGGAGCCGGTATAAAGTGCGTGTTGAGATCCGAGTGCAGGTCCCTTGTCCCTCGAAGTCGCCAGCAAGATCACGATCAACAGGATGCCCGTTGCACAAGCCACAATTACGAACATCGCTGGAGTGACCAAATAGGTGCTCCTTGATTTTCCTAGAAGCCCTGCATAGATACAACTTACCTGATCCGCAGGAGTAGCAGTTCCAACCCCATTCTCACATCACAGGCGAAATCAAAGCGATGGGAAGGTCGCTCCAAAATCCTGGTCCCGGGGTACTGGAACTAGCCTCGGAGCTCCTTTGGCATGAACATTGGAATGCCCTCTTCGGTAGTGGATCAATTCCATGTTGCCGGGAGTCCCGGAGGGACGCCACAACCTAGCCCACGGCGCTTGCCCCGAATGAAGTGAACGGGAAGCCGTGGGAAACAAAGCCGGTAATGAAAAGAAAGCCCCGGGAGGGGCGGCACTTCTGGTTCACGCACCCTCATCTAGCCCACTGCCCCTCTTCGGCCGCATGCCGGAACCCCGTCAAGCCTGTGCTAGAATCTTCAACTTGAATCCCAAATCTGGACAGGACAATGAAAATCAGCCGGGAAGACGTGTTGAAGGTGGCAGCACTGGCGAATCTGGAGCTGACCGACGCCGAAGTCGAAACCTACCGCGGCCAGCTCGACGATATTCTCACTTACATTGACAAGCTGAATGAGATCGACACGTCGTGCATCGAGCCAATGACGCAGGTGGTGACCGCTTCAGCGGACGGCTCGACCTCGACGCTTCGCGAGGACGTTGTCGTGCGTTCAGACGTGATCACTGAGGTTCTTCGCGGCGCTCCCGATCCTGCCCCGCTCTATTTCCGTGTCCCCCGGGTGATCGAAAAGTGAGCGCCGCCACGGCATGGACGATTCCGGAAGTCCGCGCGGCGCTGGATGCCCGGAAAATCTCCGCGCGCGAGTTGGTGAACGAATTCTACGGGCGCATCGATCGACGCAATCCCGAGCTGAATGTCTATTTGGCGCTCTCACCCGAACGAGCGTACGCCCAGGCTGACCGCATAGATGCCGCAATCGCGAGCGGGGACGCCCTGCCCTCGCTCGCCGGTGTGCCGCTGGCTGTGAAGGACGTCATCAGCACGCGTGGCATACCCACCACGTGCGGCTCGCGCATTCTGGAGGGCTACAGGCCTCCCTACGACGCCACAGTGGTTACGCGGCTCGAACACGCCGGCGCAATCATCCTCGGCAAGACCAACTGCGACGAGTTCGCCATGGGCAGTTCGAATGAAAACTCCGCGTACGGCCCGGTACGGAACCCTGTCTCGCCCAACCACGTTCCCGGGGGGTCGAGCGGCGGCTCGGCTGCGGCCGTCGCTGCAGGGCTGGCCGTCGTGGCTCTGGGCACCGATACGGGCGGCTCGATTCGTCAACCCGGCTCGTTTTGCGGTATCCCGGCGATAATGCCCAGTTACGGGCGCGTTTCGCGCTACGGCCTGATTGCGTTTGCTTCGTCGCTGGATCGCATTGGGCCATTCGCCCGCACGGTTCGCGATGCTGCGACAGTAATGTCCGCGCTTGCCGGGCGCGATCCTGCGGACTCCACATCCGCCGCCATCCCGGTGCCTGATTACGCTGCCGCGCTGGGCCGCTCGCTCGCCGGCCTGCGCATCGGTATTCCCGACGACTACTTCGCCGAAGGACTTGACCACGAAGTCCGGCAAAAGGTCGAGTCGGGGATTCGATTGCTTGAAAAACTCGGCTGCCGGCGTGTCTCGATTCGTATGCCGAATACCGACTACGCCGTCGCGGCGTATTACATCATCGCCACTGCGGAGGCCAGTTCCAATCTGGCCCGCTACGACGGAGTTCGCTACGGCGCGCGCGTTCCGGGCGCCACGCTTATCGAAATGTACCAAAAGACGCGCGGCCGCAAATTCGGCGCCGAAGTGAAACGCCGCATTGTCCTGGGCACATACGTTCTCTCGGCCGGCTATTACGACGCGTACTACCTGAAGGGGCAGAAAATTCGGTCCCTCATAGCGCGCGATTTCCGCAAGGCATTCGAACAAGTAGATGCCATCATCACTCCTACTTCTCCCGTCCCGCCTTTCCGGCTGGGCGAACGTACTTCAAACCCCCTCGAAATGTATCTTGCTGATATTTATACAGTTACAGGATCGCTCGCGGGCGTTCCTGGCATATCGGTTCCCAGCGGTAAAACTTCCGGGGGCCTGCCCATCGGATTGCAAATTTATGGCCCCGCCTTCGGGGAGGAACGAGTATTGCAGCTCGCCCACGCCTTCGAACAAGCTGGCGGCGCGGAACTGTAAACCGCCATCGCGCGCGTGCTGTGTTGGAGTCCTCAAGAAAAAGATCTCGGCTCCACTCTTTTCCTGAACATTTACCTTCAGGCGTTCAAACGTCGGGTTCCGCGCGCGCGCCGCGCATGACACAAGACGCGCGAGGACGCTTCGCGAAATCGTAAGAGTGTACAAAATTTCGTAGTGCAGTACAAAAAGTGCACAATTTTTTCCTGTCGGCACTTTCGATTTGCGCCTCGATCAATTTTGAACCAACACGAATTTCGCCTAACCCCTTTGATCCGGCCCATTTGTAAATTTGACCGTTTCTCAAATCTCTCTCGAATGAAACGGAAGGACTATTGCTCGATGATTTAGCTCGATCGTATTATTGACGCAGATTTTCGCGAAACCTGAACGGTCGCAACGCAGAGAAATTGCCCAGTGATCGCACAGGTCGTACAGATTGAAGGTCCAAAATGGTCACAGTCAAGTCCAGTCAGAAAATATTCACCGAGGAAGAAATCACCGGCCTGACCGGCATCTGCCGCGAACATCTGCGCGACCTGGCCCGCACCAAACACTTGGGCTCCATGGCGCGCGCCGCGGGCGTTGGCGGGGACCAGGCAGACCGCTGGCTGTTCACGAACTCCGATCTGATGGTTCTCGCAGTCCTTGTTCCTCGTTGTCACCACTGAAGTCTCGTTTTGTACGCCGCCATATTCGGGCAATCCAAGGATCGCAGCCCTGGGCCCAGTTGTGCGCAAGTGATTTGTGACTCGTGATTCGTGTAAATCCCAGACGAAACCACGGCGCCTGCCTATTCGGCCGCAGCCCCCGTCCCCTCGTAAGTCAAGTCTGCATCTCCGCATTCTCTGTGCCCGCTGTGACCTCTGTGTTGAGAGCCTTTCTCCGAATTGCCTGTTTGGTTCAGCGACATTGCGTCCGGCAACCTGGCGGAGCTATGCTCAAGCCAGAAGAGACATCCCGGCTCGAATCGGCATCGTAGGATCAGACTAGGAATCATGCGCCACAAAGGCACAATGAACCGACCAGCGCCAATCGCGATGGCATTCGCAGCACTTCTCGCCGTAGTGCCGGCAATTTGGGGCATTCCGCAGAACGCGCAGGACCCAGACTCGAAAACTCCCCAGGACCAGGGGACGATTCGTGTCCCGCTGCCCAAGGGGAAAAAACTCGTGCTGGCCGACGGCACGTTCCAAATCGTGCGCGAATACTCGGTGCAGGGCGACCGCGTCCGCTACTGGAGCGTCGAGCGCTCCGACTGGGAAGAGATCCCAACGACGCTGGTGAATTGGGACGCCACCCGCAAGGCCGAAGCCGAGCAAGCGCAGCAAGACGCTGACTTGAAAGCGAAAATCCGCGCGACTCGAATGGCCGACCTGGCCAAGGAAATCAACATAGACCAGAGCCTGGAAATCAAGCCGGGCTTGATTCTGCCGGATGGAGTTGGCTTCTACTCCCTCGAGGGGAAACTCATCTACGAAATGAAGCAAACCCTGGCGGTTTCCAAGCTGTCGAAAGGCCGCGAAGCCGAGAGGATCTTAACCGGCGTGCCGCTCATCCCGCGCAAGATGACGATGGAAATTCCCGACGCGCACGCGGCATTGCGCCTCATCACCGCGGAGCCTGAATTCTACATGCGCCCAGCCGATCAGCGCGAGCCGCGTTTCAGGCTTCTTCGCGTCCAGGTCAAAGGCAGCCACCGCCTCGTCGAGAACATCAGCATCCACATCACCGGCGAACAAACCCACCAGGCCGACGACATCGACTTCCAAACGTGGACCCCAGCCCGCGGCGTCTTCCGCTACACCGTAAACCAGCGCCTGGAACCCGGCGAATACGCCTTCGTAGAAATGACCAGCGAAGGCATAAACTCCTACGTCTGGGATTTCGGCATCGATCCGCCAAGTGCAAAACCCCAGAAATAACCTCTGTGAAGTCCCGTCAGGGACGAAAGATCGTAGCCCACCGCGGGAGCGGTGGGTGGGGATCCACGCGGAAAACGAAGCCCCGGAGGGGCGACACACGGCTAACCAAGCACGAATTTGGGATCATATTCCACGCCATGCTTCCGAAGCAGCGCCCGAAATTCCTCCTCGAAACTGGTCTTCCGATGGTGCGCCTCCTGATTCTGGATGTATCGCGCCTCCTGATCCAGATTCGACGAACTGACACTGAACGCCGCGTACCCTTCCTGCCACGAAAAATCTTTTCCCTGTTCACCCATCCATTTCGACGAATTCGCTTTGAGCAATCCGACAGCCTTTGCCAGCGCGAGACTCGGCGGCAGGTGGAACAAGATGTGTACGTGGTTCTCCGTCCCACCAATCGCCACGGCAACCATTTCATGGTTCTTACAAATCCCGGCCAGGTAAGCCCACAATCGCGGCTGCCATTCCTTCGCAATGCCATTGCGGCGGTCCTTGGTGCTGAAGACTAAATGTACGTGGTTCCGGGTGAAGGAATGTGCCAAAGTGTCGCCCCTACGGGGCTTTGTCCTATCGCAATACTCGCCCCCACCACTCCCGTGGTGGGCTACGATGTTCCGTCCCTAACGGGACTAGCCGCAACTGACCAAACCCTAGCCATGTGCGCGTCAGAAAGAAAATCCCAGCCTTCAAAGTCTGGCGCCAGGATTTGATAAACGAATACGCCGTTCTGGTTTTCTAGCCACTGATCCTCACTCATCTACTTTAGTGCGAGTACATTGGCATACAGCTTCCGCAGGTGTTCATCCGACATATCAACGATTGGTTCGTACATGAATGAGTTTAGATGAATATTTTCAGGAGTCATAAGTGCGACACGATCAAGGACTTCAATAGTTTTAGCCTCGCCACTGAATATGGTTTTGAACTTTCCAACTAGTGCCTGCGTCTGATGAGAGGTAATACTCGCTACAAAAGCAGCGTTGTTAATTTTGCTTATCATAAACTTCTCCGCGGCCATTCGTATGGCAATGGAAAGTACTATCTTGTTCTCAAAGTTCACCCCGGCACCCGCACCGAGACACGCCTTTGCCTCGTCTTCGATTACCTCGACCATCGGTCTTACTCCGTTAGCCGATTTACCCCTCATACCGAACACCCCGGTGTAGATTGCATCCAAATCAGCTTCCGTAATCGTCGGGGAGTCCTTCTTCCAGTGTAGAAGAGACGTTAGCTTTACAAACTGGGGGTCTGTGTCGTTCTTGGTAAACTCAACAAGGTTCCGTATAAATGGAATAGACGCGATCTTCTTTTTTCGGTCAGTAAAGAAGTCGCGTTTCAGATCGTTCAGAAATGCATTCTTGATGCCGGTCGCCTTCAGAAGTAGGATCATCCCAGCGTCATTCTTTAACGCCATCAGACAGCAGCCATAGTTCACGAACCTGCTTTCCATAGTGCGGAAGAAATCAAAGTTATGCGTCATGATTATTTGTTTGAACAGCGGGTTTTCACTGATCTCTTTCAGGTATTGGATGATAGCGTATTTATTTTGATAGTCGAAGGAGTCCGCTATGTCGTCAATGATAATGAGCGTTTCCTGATTGGTCTTTTTCCGAGTTTCGACCTCGAACAGTATATTCAACACATATAGTGCCCTTTTCTCACCCGTGCTCAAAACCCTTAATAACGACGCTTTATCAATCGGCACCTGTTCCTTACCATCGTGGTAGATAAATCCCAGATTTATAACAGGAGCGTCACCGAGCATAACCGCAATTTTGTTTTCTGTTCTCAACTCAAACGGGACGAAGAACCGTTCGTTGAAACTGTGAATTACCTCTTCCCACTGCGTTTGCTGTTTAGCAGCTGCTTCCAAGATTTCTTTTTTCCTTGCGTCGGCGGCCTCATACTGCTTCATCAACTCCAAATATTGGTCCTGCCGAACTTTGAGATATGATTTCCAAATATCTTCTTTGAACTTCTCTATATTCGCGAGTTGGGACAGAAATGCCTCATGTTCCAGCATGTAGCTCTGGAAGTCACGAAGCGTAACATTCCTCTCCAAAAGTTTTGCAATTTCATCAAACTTCCTTCGCAACTCCTTATCTTTGATGATTGAATCCTTCTCTTTAGCGATTACGTCCTCTAGCTCTTTCCGCGTCCTAATTTCAATCTTAGTAGTCGAATTCAGACTGACTGTGTGCTTTGCATCAAAGAATCCATTATCGGCAAGGCTCTTCGCGATCTGACTGGCATTGTAGTAGTCAAAGGTTCCTCGCTTAAAAAACGTAGAGGCCGCCAAGAGTTCGTTATACCTTTTGACATATTCTTCAATCGCCGTTTTGACATCTTTTTTTTGAAGAACATCCAGAACCTTATCATCAAATATTACGTCATATCGAACGTCAGCAAACGGCGCGTCCTTTTGTTTTTCCAACTCCGCCTTGATGCGGGTAAGAGCAATATAAAACTCGGTATCGCTGGGGGTGAATGCCAAAGATATTTCCCTTTCAAGGTCTTTCTTTGAATGCGACTGGTCTCTTAGCGCACTCAGCAGAGCTTCCTTCGCGCTATCAATCCCGATATTAAGTTGCTCATATTCCTTACGGAGTTTCGCATCTACCAGCAGAACTGAGGTTTTTTCTGTATGGCCGAATTCCGCATCATAAGGATAGACTACAAAAACACTCTCCCTTGCCAACGCAGCGTTCGTTTCATCGGTAATACTCCTTTTAGTTACCCTTGTAGGGAATATTCGATCAGAAGATTGAACGCCTTCCGCAATGTCATGGAAAACTTGAGCGAGGGAAGATTTCATGACCCCATTTGGCGCATAAAGGGAATAGACGCGATGAGCGGAAAAATCAAACTCATGCTGCAATTTTTTGATTCCGTAGCAGTTTTCTAGATCAATCCTCACTCGGTCCATCGCGAACCTCCGGGAAGCATTTAGCATAGTCTCTTTCTCGGCTGATGGACTAGCTATATCGATATCTAAATCATGAGTTTGTGAGGGCATCTTTATACCGCTCTGTACCGAGTCGTTTTCCTTCCGCTGGCTGAATAGTCGCAACGGTGCGGTTCTTGGTGCACATTCCGCGCAAGACCATACCGCGGATTTCAGTAGCTTCTGGTTCTTTCCAGACGTTTCTTGAGCTTGCCAAATTGAGGCGTTGCCCATCCGAACGCTTTGCGTGGTTCTCCCGAGGGGTCCGGATCTGGTGGCGGCGCGGGCTGTACTTGTTTATCCTCAGCCGCGAAGGGCAGCCCACCAGGTAGAAGTCCCTCTCGCTCCATCGGAAGATTCCGGATTTTGGCTCGCACCAGAATTTGTTCAAGTTCTGAGCCGCCGGCACGGCGGATTCGCTCCCTCAAATATTCCTCCGTGCGCAAAGATGCAAGCTTTTCTGCCACCGCCACATTAAACAACTGATTCAGAGCTACTCCTTCCCATTCCGCTAACCTACGCGCCTCCGCCATTAACGAAGGCTGAAGCCGCAACGGATAATTGCTTCTTCCCATGGATTCACACTCCTCATTTGTCACAGTGCCGCACCCGGCTGCTCCACAAGCTCGCAATTGGCGCGTTGGCGCCCGGCACGTAGGGCGCATTTACTCAAATTATATAAGATTAGACGGCACAATAAATGTCAATGGCTGGTTCGATCCTAAGTTGAAAATTGTTCGAACGATTTTGGCCTTTAGTAGGCCGGAGCGAGGACCCGCACGCTTACACACCGCAAATTTACCCCACCCGTGGTCGTCCAAAGTCCGGCGTAAGCAGATTTTCTCGGGATTCAGGGACGAGGCTGAAAACGGAGCATCTCAGTTTTGAACGTGGAGTTCAGCGGCCCCTTGTTTTTGCCTTGCGTTTCTTGAGCTTGCCACCTTGAGGAGCTGCTTGTTTGGCCCGTTTTCCTGTTTCTCCTGCTCCCTCCCAATTTCGTGGAATTTCGTCGCCCTCCCTTGGAGGATTCCCCTTTCCGGCACGGTCCAAAATACGTAGGGTCTCAGAACGGTTGGCGCGGCGAATGCGTTCTTGGAAATATTCCTCGGTCCGCAGAGCGGAGACCTTTTCCGCCACCGCCACATTGATTAATTGATTCAGGGCTACGCCTTCCGATTCCGCCGCCTTGCGCGCTTCCTCCATCAGCGAAGGGCGTAGCCGCAACGGGAAATTGGTTTTTCTCATGGATTCACACGCCTCCTATATTGCAATGCCGCACGTCGCAATATCAAATGTCAGGAAGGAATCGGCTGACCTAGGACGAACTATTCTTCGGTTGGAGCACCGCAGCAGGAGAAAATGATTTATTAAGCAGTAATAACAATTCGGCGATACGGAAGGGTTTCTGCAACATCAGGCTGCCTTGCCGGATGTGCTGCTCATCCGAGGAGAAGTCCACGAGATCGCCGGTCATGAAGATGAACAGCGGCATGATCGCCGAGCGGGACGCCAGATAATCGCGGATGCGGTCGTACACGTCGAAGCCGGACACGGACAGGCCCGACTCGGATTCCAAATTAATGTCGCAGAGAATCGCGTCGTAGGAATTCTGGCTGACGTGTTCGAGCGCCTGCTCGCGTGACGCGGCGCAGTCAACGGAAATGTTGCGCGGGGTGAGGCTATCCGTCACCAGTTCGCGGATGCCGTCCTCATCGTCCACGACCAGGACTCGCCTTCCCGTGAGTGGGGACGCGGCCGGCGCGGGCGATTCCGCGGGGCTGGCCGGAGCGTGATACGGCTCGGGGACCAAAACCGCCTGCGTGCAGATGGGCAGCGACACGGTGAAGACCGAGCCGCCATCGGGAATTGGCTGCGCGGAAATATCGCCGTTGTGCTCGCGAACGATAGCCATGCAGATGCTGAGGCCGAGTCCGGTGCCGCGGCCGGGGCGCTTAGTGGTAAAGAACGGATCAAATATTCGCGGCAGCGCCTCCCGTCGAATGCCGACGCCGTCATCCTGGAATGTGATCAACACGCGGTCGCCGACTACACCCAGGCGAATACGGAGCGTGCCCTGTTCGCGAATCTCCCGGATTGCCTGCTCTGCATTTACGATTAAATTAAGGAACACCTGCGTTAACTGATTCGAGTCGCCCAGCACAGTGGGGAGGTCGGGCCGCGCTACGATGTCCACCTGGATATTATTGGACCGCAGCGAATGTTCGTGCAGCTGCAGAGTGCGGTGCAGCAAATCGCTCAAGTGCAGCAGGGCGTTGCGCGGCGTCGCGGGGCGCGAGAAGACGAGCAGGCTCTCCACAATGTGTGCGGCGCGGCGCGCCTGGCGGTGGGCCAAATCGAGCTGTCGGTGCGTATTCTCGTTGGAAGCTTGATCGCGCATCAGTTCCGTGACGCCCAGAATCGCCGTCAGCGGATTGTTGAGCTCGTGGGCGACTCCGGCGATCATCTGTCCCATGGCAGCGAGCCGCTCCGATTGAATCAGTTGCTGCTGCAAGCGCTGCTGGTCGGTAATGTCTCGCACCGAGGCGATGATCCCGGTCGTGCGGCCCGTCTCATCCTGAAGCGGGCGCGCGGAGGCGCGGAATAGCCGCCACGTGCCGTTTTTGTGCTGCGTCCGATATTCGATCTGGCCGTTCGAGCGCCGCCCTGAAATCAAATCGTCAAACAATTCCAGCATCGCGGCGCGGTCATGCGGATCGGTGCGCCGGCCAAGCTTCTTCCCAATGAGGTCCTCGGGTCGGTAGCCAAGAAGGTCAATAATTTGCGGGCTGGCGAAGGTATATCGCGATTCGGCATCCAGCGCGACAACCAAGTCAGGGAAACTATCCATCAGGCGGCGCGCGAATTCCTGTTCGCGATGCAGGCGGCGCTCCATTTCCCGCTGCTCGGTGACGTCCACAAACGTGCCTTGATAACGCACAAACTTGCCCGAAGGATCTCGGATGACGGCTGTCGTGTGCAACGCAATGATTTCACGAGAATCCTTCCGGTGTTTCAGAGTGACCTCGCGGGCGCGAAGAAATCCGAGATCGTCCAGCTTGGTGCGCTCGACAGCACGGTCCGCCGCGTTCTGGTAGTGGGTTGCAAGCTCCGATCGCAGAATTTCTTCCTTGCCCGCGAAGCCAAGCATTTGCGCCAGGGCGGGATTCACTTCGGTGATGCGGTCGTCAGCGGAGGCGAGATAGACGCCTTCCCGGAGAGTCTCAAATAATTCCGTAAATTGCGTTTCGTTTTCGCGCTCCCGCGTAATGTCTCGTGCCAGACCGCTGATTCCGTGGACTACATCGTCGCGAACGATGGCATGGAGAACGCAATCGAAATAGTGCGTCGAGCCGCGGCGCTTCACTTTGGCGCGGATGACGCCGGTCCAGCGGCGGCGCTCCAGGAAACGCGGCAGGGATTCCTGCGCGGCCCTGCGGTCGCCGGAGTCGGAAAGTTCGATGAACTCATCCATCCGCCGGCCCACCACGTCGGAAAAGGACAGGCCCAACAGATCGGCAAAGCTTCGGTTCACGGTGAGGATGGTGCCATCGAGCGTGACGGAAAAGAGCAGGTCCTCGAAGGTATCAATCAGATCGCGGTAGCCCTGCTGCGATTTGGAAATCAGGGAAAAAAGCTGGTCGAGCTGATCGCTATCGTGCCCGGCGCTGGCGCGCTGCTGTTCGATACCGCGGACCAACCCGCGCAGCTCGGAGATTTCGTTCGTCTTGCCCCAGGCGTAAGCGACGAATAACGCAACCAGAATTACTAAACCGACAGGTAAAGCTTCCAGGTGATGAGGCAGCGCGCGAACCTGATCCCACGAAATGGCCGCGAAGGCAATCGCCAGGGCGCCGAGCAGCAACAACGCCAAACGCCAAACGCCCCGCTCCCGGCGAGTAAGCCGGTCGCGATCCACAGCCACCGAAGGCGGTTCGGCCGAGTCTCCAGCGCGCGGCATGGACGTCTTAACCCTCCGGTTATGTTTGGAAGGCGCCTCCCGTTAGGCGGGGGACCTGGAGGACACCTTGCCCGAGAATTATGGGGGTAGTCGCGCGAAGGAGCAACGCGGGCGCGAAGGGCCGATAGCGAAGTTGTTAACAGGGATTTGACCGAGCCAGCGAAGGCCGAGCGAAAGCTGTTGGAAAGATTTCCACAGGGGAGTAACCAGCTATTCACAAATAATGTATTGACATGTTTTCTAATAAGGAGTAATAACAGCCAGCTTAACATTTCTGTTAACCGCAAACCGGCTCGATGTAGGCCTTCGATTTCTCGCGATCAAGCTCGACATTCGCTTTTGCTGTTGGACGAATTCACGTTCTGAGGGGGCGATATGCGTTCTGCGCTATACGCTTGGTTATTCTGTTTGTGTCTTCTGCCGTTTCCAGTCTGGGCCCAACAAACGGCCGCAACGAGCGCGCAAGGGGCGGTCCTACTGCAGCGATCACTCGGTGCGCTTGTGGGAGCGACACCCGTTGCGGACGTGACCCTTACGGGTGTGGGACGCCGCATCTCGGGCCCGGATGACGAATCGGGTGCCGTAACATTGAAGGCCATGGTTGGCGGCGCGGCCAAGATCGAGATGAACCTTCCTTCCGGCGCGCACAGCGAGGTCCGCGCCGAATCCCCCAATGGACCAGCAGGAAACTGGGCGGGGCCTAACGGTGTACTTCATGAACATTCACAACACAACTGTTGGACGGACGCGGCGTGGTTTTTCCCCGCGTTCCTTTCCGCGTACGGAGGCAGTCAAGACGTACAGGTAAGCTATGTCGGGCCGGAATCCCGAGATGGAGCTTCCGTCGTACATCTCCGTTTCACGAAACTTGTCCCTGGCAATTCCGCCAGGAATGCAAGCTCATTCGTGGCGCAATTGAGTCAAACTGAGGTTTATCTGGATCCCCAGTCTTTGTTGCCAGTTGCAATCGCGTTCAACATCCACCCCGACAACAACGCGAGCTCAGATATTCCGGTCGAAGTTCGGTACTCCGACTACCGCAGCGTTAACGCAAATCGAGTTCCATTCCACGTCCAAGAATACATTCAACACGGACTGAGCCTGGACCTAGCGATCACAAGCGTGATCTTCAATTCGGGCCTAAATTCTAGCGAGTTTCCAATTCAGTAGTTGCGGAGAGCACACCATGAGACACCGTGCACACCAACTCTTGCTCGTTTCCGCAATCCTGCTGTTGCTCTCCTCCCCCCCGCTTAGCCGCTCAGGTGGCTACCGGTACCCCTCCATTTGGGTCATTCGGAGGCGGTCCAGACATCGTCAACCTCGCAAATCTGAACGCCCACCTGGCAATCCCGGTATTCAGCAGGGCCGGGCGAGGGACTCCGTTTAGCTACACGCTCGTCTACGACACCTCTATTTGGTCACCAGTCGTTTCGGGTAGCACAACCGCGTGGCAACCCGTTGCAAACTTCGGCTGGGCTGGGCAAACTCAAGCCGCGAAGATGGGCTACATCGCCTTTTACACTCACACGATTAAGTGCTTTGGGGGCGGGGGAGGTAACGATTGGTGGTTCCAGACCACCGGTAGCCACTATTACTACTTTGATTCTTTCGGTTCGTATCATTACTTCAATACTGGCACGCTTGGTACGTGTAACGGTCCGACGGACGCAACAGTACTCGCGAATGACGGTTCAGGTTACACCATACAGGCAGACCCTGGAGGCGGATCAATTTTGGAGAGCACGGGCGAGACGATCTATCCTCCTGTGCAGATAGGAGCAGGTGCGGGATCGTTCACCGACCGTAACGGCAACAAAATCACTGCCGACAGTGCCGGGCATTTCACCGACACCTTGGGCACGATTGCTCTCTCCATCAGTGGCGCAGCCCCTAACCCTCAGAATTTCACCTACACTGCACCATCCGGGGCAAATGCCAGCGTCGCGGTATCCTACGTAACTTACACCGTAAAAACGAACTTTGGGTGCAGCGGAGTCTCCGACTACGGCCCCACCAGCATTTCGCTTGTCGACAAGGTGACACTTCCTGATAACACGTTCTATCAATTCGCATACGAACCCACTCCCGGCAATTCAGGCGACGTCACGGGCCGCATCGCTTCTGTTACTCTACCCACACTCGGCAAAATCACGTACACCTACACGGGCGGAAGCAGCGGCCATATCACGTGCTCCGACGGCAGTGCTTCAGGTCTGACACGCCAGGTATACGACGGCACGAACACGAATACTTGGACCTATACGCGGGTCATGGGCACAGGAGCGGCGTCGGAGACTACTGTGACCGCGCCAAAACTTTCTTATGACTCTGCGGCGAATCAAACCATAATCCAATTCCAGGGAATCTACGAAACGCAGCGCGATGCCTACCAGGGTTCCGGCCCGACCATCACCTCTTTGCCCATCTCCGAGAGCACTCTGCAAACGCCTGGCCTCTTGCAGGAAATTCAAACAGTGGGATCGACCGGACCGCGAACGGTTACGACCATCCTGCCGGGTTCGGCCAACTTGCAATCCCAGGTCGTGTCTTCCTACAACAGCTATGGGCAGTTGACAGAGGAAGACGATTACGACTTTGGGAGAGGGGCGCCAGGAGCTCTCCTCAGAAAAAAGCTCATCACGATTCAGACGGTGGGCACGTATCAGGCGATTCAGACGGCCCAAATTCAAGATGGCTCCGGCAACGTTCTCAGGCAGACGCAAATGACATTCGATGAGCCGGGCCACCTCACATCAACTTCGGGAACACCGCAACATACAAATCCCACGGTTGGCCGGGGAAATCCCACGACGATCAGTGACTTGGTGCAAGGCTCAACATCGCTGACTGAGACATTGACATATTTCGACACAGGTAATGTCGGAAGCATCAAGGACGTGAACACCGCAACCACAACGTACAACTACGCGGATTCCACCTCGACCTGCGGCAACTCCTTCCCTACGAGTGTCACCGAACCGATATCGGGCCTCTCGCAATCGATGGTTTGGAACTGTACGGGCGGCGTGGCGACATCTGCGACGGATGAGAATTTGAAAGTGGTCTCGACGGGATACACGGATACTCAGTTTTGGCGGCCCCACTCCACAACCGACCAGTTATCGAATGTTACGACGGTCACGTACGGGGGGCAGACTTCCGCCGAAAGCTCAATGCCCTTCAACGGGACGACTTCGACTTCGGACAATCTCGTGACGCTCGACGGCCTGGGCCGCAGCCACATCTCTCAGACGAAGCAAAGCCCCAGTTCAACCTCGTATGATTCTGTGGAAACCGACTACGATGTGGTTGGTCGCCCATATCGCACCACAACCCCGTACAGCGCCTCGGCCGGGCAGACAACCAGCCCAACCGCGCCTGCAACTACGACTACGTATGACGCATTGGGGCGCGTCTTGACCTTGACGGATGCAGGGAGCGGGACCGTCACCTACTCGTACTCGCAAAATGATGTTTACCAGACGCTTGGGCCTGCACCCTCGGGTGAAAATGCAAAACGCAAGCAAATGGAATATGACGGTCTCGGCCGCCTCACTTCGGTCTGCGAAATTACAAACCTGACGGGGAGTGGAACTTGCGCGCAAACCTCGTCTGTCACGGGCTATTGGACGAAATACACCTACGATGCCAATGGCAATTTGACCGCCGTCACACAGAATGCTCAAGCCGCAAGCGGCCAGCAGCAGACCCGCGGCTACACTTACGACGATTTGAGCCGCATGACGTCGGAAACGGACCCAGAAACAGGAGGGACGTCGGGAACGACGCCTGTTTATTACACGTACGATTCGGACGCCGCCTGCGGCACTTACAAAGGTGACATGGTCAAGGCCGTGGATGCGATCGGAAACACAACCTGTCATGCCTATGACGCCTTGCATCGAAATACGAGCACGACTTATAGCGGGCCGTATGCGGCCGTCACCCCGAACGAGTATTTCGTGTACGACACTGCGTCGGTCAACACCTTCGCAATGGCGAACGCCAAGACGCGACTTGCAGAGGCCTATACGGCCGCATGCTCGACATGCTCAAAGGTCACCGACGTAGGTTTGAGCTATACGGCGCGCGGCGAAACCAGCGATGTTTACGAATCCACTCTGCATTCAGGCGGGTATTATCACGTTCCGGCTACGTATTGGGCAAACGGAGCTCTGAATCAGTTGAACAATGCCTCGTGCAGCGGGCAACCTTGCTTCCCGGGTCTGACAACCTTTACCTATGGCGCGGACGGCGAGGGGCGCACCAATACCGTCAACGCTGCGTCGGGACAGAATCCTGTCACAGGCACGACCTACAATCTCTATACCTCGCCTCCCCAGACTACGGTCAGCTTTGGTTCGGGCGATTCCGACGTTTTCAATTCTGACGCTAACACCGGGCGAATGACACAGTACAAATTCAACGTGGGCTCGCAGTCCGTCGTGGGAAATCTCACTTGGAATCCGAACGGCACTCTGGTACATCTGGGCATCACCGATCCGTTCAACAGTTCCAACGCACAGAGTTGCACCTACTCCCACGATGACATGATCCGTATCGCGAGCGCGAATTGCGGATCGATCTGGTCGCAAACGTTCAGCTTTGATCCCTTCGGAAACATTAACAAGGCTGGGACCAGCTCGTTTGGCGCGACGTACTCCCCGGCAACGAATCGGATGACGACGATTGGAACGTCCACACCGAGCTACGATGCCAATGGCAATGTAACGAACGATTTCCTCCACACCTACGCGTGGGACGCGAACGACCGTCCTGTGACCATCGACGGTATCGGGGCGACCTATGATGCGCTCGGGCGCTTGGTCGAGTTGAATCGAAGCGGAGCCTACGCCGAGATCGTCTACACCCCATCGGGTGGTAAACTTGCATTGATGAACGGGCAATCCTTGCTGCGCGCATTTGTTCCCTTGCCGGGAGGGGCGACAGCGGTTTACACCAGCAGCGGCCTCGATCATTACCGCCATTCGGATTGGCTCGGCAGCGCGCGCCTGGAGACGACTCCCGGCCAGACTGTATATGGCGATGTGGCATACGCTCCGTATGGAGAAACCTACGCGGCGTCGGGCAACAATGATTATTCGTGGACAGGGATAAACGCGGACGTGGAACCAGCGAATCCGGAAACCTTGTACGATTTCCCGGCGCGGGAATACGGCATCCAAGGCCGCTGGCCGTCCCCCGATCCGCTCGGGCTTGGCGCTGTGGACCCCAGCGATCCACAATCCTGGAACCGCTACGCCTATGTGTGGAACAACCCGCTGGCGGTCACGGACCCAACCGGCATGGAAGGGGGAGGGCCATGCGTGCCATGCATCGTCTTTGATATTTTTTTTGGGCTCTTTAGTTTTTTCGGGGGGCACCACCACCATGCAATTCCACATGCCCCGTCCGCGCCTCCGGGTGGCTATGGTGGCGGGATCGATCCATTCGGGTGTCTCTGGTGTGAGACATCCACGCCAATTCCACAAATAGGCGGAGGAGGACTTCCGGGCTTGGGCGGCTTGGGCATCCCCGGCATCCCGGGGGGCTCCCGTTGCGATTTTGTGGTGTGCGGAATTACTGCCTATCAAGAGGAGGAGGTTTTTAACCCGTGGGTGTGGGCGGGGGTAAGGGCCGCGTTTCGGGAGGTGGTTTACGTCCTCTGGCCTATAATCCTGGCAAAAGGCGGGGCGAGCCAGAATCCTTTGCCGTCCTGGGTAACTGATCGCCCCCTAATTGGCGAGACCGCCGAGGAATTTGCCAGGCGCGTCTGCCAGGCTCGCTACCCTCCTGATGGCGCTGGCTGCGGTGAGGGTGCAGGAAGCGAGTTTAACAAGATTCGAAAATGGGCCCAAGATTGGATCAATAAACAAAAGAAATAAGCGGATTTCTATTATGAGAGTCGGGGCACAACATCCGGAGCGTGCATGTTGAATGACGTCGTTTACGTGCTTTCGCACATTGACTCTTACGAAGATGAGAAATTGATTGGCGTTTATAGAACGGAAGATGACGCTCTCGCTGCTGTTGAGCGAACAAAAGAAAAACCCGGATTTTCTGAAAAGGGTGGCCGATTCGTAATTGATAAATACGAGTTAAACCAAGATCATTGGACTGAGGGATTCGGTCGCCCAGTGGACTAAGGCCTGATGACCCGGGCGCCAAGTAAGGAGATGATTTGGGTGGCCCACACGTCGGCGTGGGGCCTCCTCGTCTCTTAACGATCTCGAATATCGCGGAAGGTGAAACGGGCGCCCCCAGTTTGCGGGGACGCCCGTTGTGTTTATTCGAGTTGAGCGGCAGCCTAGTCCGAGCCTTCGGCCAGGGCGTCGGCATCCTTGCGCAGGAAATCGAGGGCGGCGGCTTCCTCTGGCGAGAGCTCGGCCGGGGGAAGCATTTCTTCCTGCGGAGGCATTGGCGGAACCTCGGTAAGCAGTTCGATGTTGCGGTAGCGCTCGAGGCCGGTGCCTGCCGGAATCAAGCGACCCATGATGACGTTTTCCTTGAGGCCGCGCAGGTAATCGACCTTGCCGGCGACTGCCGCCTCCGTGAGAACGCGCGTGGTTTCCTGGAAGCTGGCCGCGGAGATGAACGAATCGGTGGAGAGCGACGCCTTGGTGATGCCGAGCAGCAGAGGCCGCCCGGTGGCGGGGCGTCCGCCATCGCCGATGACGCGGTCGTTTTCCTCGCGGAAGCGGAACTTGTCGATCTGCTCCTCGAGGAGGAAGCCCGTGTCACCAACGTCCTCAACCTTGACCCAGCGCATCATCTGGCGAACGATCGTTTCGATGTGCTTGTCATTGATGTTGACGCCTTGCAGGCGGTAGACCTCCTGGATCGAATTGACCAGATAGGCCTGTGTGTATTTTTCGCCGAGGACTGCCAGCAAGTCATGCGGGTTGAGCGGGCCGTCAATTAAAGGTTCGCCGGCCTTGACGTGTTCGCCTTCCTGCACGTTGATGTGCACGCCGCGGATGATCGAGTATTCCTTCTGCGTCCTGCCGTCCTCGCTTTCGACATAGATCTTGCGCAAGCCTTTGCTGATCTCGCCGTATTTCACGACGCCGTCAATCTCGCTGATGACCGCGGGATCGCGGGGCTTGCGGGTCTCGAACAGTTCGACGACGCGCGGGAGGCCTCCGGTGATGTCTTTCGTTTTGGTGGTCTCGCGCGGGATCTTCGCGAGCACGTCGCCGGGTTGCACTTCGTCGCCATCCTGCACCATCAAGTGCGCGCGGGAGGGCATCAAGTATTTCTTGCGGGTGCGGCCAGCGGAGTCGCGGACGAGAATGGTCGGCGCATGCTTTTCATCGCCCGGGGGCAGCGTGACGACCAGCTGCGAGAGGCCGGTGACTTCGTCCACTTGCTCCTCGATGGTGACGCCGGGCTGGAGGTCCTTGAACTGCACGGTGCCTCCGGCTTCGGTGAGGATCGAGAAGGTGTAAGGGTCCCACTCGGCCAGAATTTCGCCGAGCTTGACCGGCTGGTTTTCCTCGACTTTGAGACGCGCGCCGTAGACGACGTGGTAGCGCTCTTTCTCGCGCCCCTTTTCATCCACGATGGCGATCAAGCCGCTGCGGTTCATGGAAATCAAGTGCTCGCCGCGTCCGCGCACGACGTTCAGATCGACGAAGCGAACGAAGCCGCTGTTGCGGGCTTCGAGCTTGGACTGTTCGGTAACGCGCGTGGCCGTTCCTCCAATGTGGAACGTGCGCATGGTGAGCTGGGTGCCCGGCTCGCCAATCGATTGCGCCGCGATGACGCCGACTGCTTCGCCGAGCTCGACCGTGCGCCCGGTGGCCAGGTTGCGTCCGTAACAACGGGCGCAGGCCCCGCGACGGCATTCGCAGGTCAGCACGGAGCGGATCTTGACGCGCTCGATTCCCGCGCCTTGAATGGCGTTGGCCAGCTCTTCGCTGATTTCCTGGTTAACGTCGACGATGACGTTGCCTTCGTAGTCCTTGATTTTGTCGAGGGACACGCGGCCGACGACGCGGTCGCGCAACGGCTCAACTTCGACGCCAGCTTCGGTGATGGGCTCGACGTAAATGCCGTCCGCCGTACCGCAATCGATTTCGCTGATGATGACGTCCTGAGCGACATCCACCAATCGGCGGGTGAGGTAGCCGGAATCGGCGGTTTTGAGCGCCGTGTCGGCCAGACCCTTGCGCGCGCCGTGCGTGGAGATGAAGTATTGCAGTACGGTGAGGCCTTCGCGGAAGTTTGAGGTTATGGGGGTCTCGATGACTTCGCCCGAGGGCTTGGCCATGAGGCCGCGCATTCCGGAGAGCTGGCGGATTTGCTGTTTGGATCCGCGGGCGCCGGAATCGGCCATGACGTAAATGGGATTGATGACGCCTTCCTTGTCCTGGTTTTCCATGGCCTTGAACATCTGCTCGGCCACTTTTTCGGTGATATCGCTCCAGATGGCGATTACTTTATTATAACGTTCGCCGTTGGTAATCGCGCCGTCCAGGTATTGCTGCTGCACCTTGACGACTTCCTTTTCGGTGTTCTCGACCAGCGCGAATTTGTCGCCGGGGATGAGCATATCGTCGATGCCGATGGAAATGCCGGACTTGGTGGCGTAGAGGAAGCCCAGCTCTTTCAGCTCGTCCAGCATCTGCACGGTGCGCTTGAGGCCAAAACGCAGGTAGCAGTAGTAGCAAAGCTGCTGCACGCCCTTTTTCTTGATCAAGCCATTGATGAAGGGCATTTCCTTGGGCAGGTGATCGTTGAAGATCACGCGGCCCACGGTGGTGTTGATGAACTGGCGCTTCATCACGACGGGCTCGGCGTGCGGGACGTCCTGATCGTCGTAGGCGGTGGTGAGATCGATGACTTCGCCCTCGTAGCGGAGACGGATGGGCGTGAGCAGTTCGACTTCGCCGGATTCGAGAGCCAGGATGACTTCCTCGGTCAAGCCGAAGGCGCGGCCCTCGCCCTTGGCGCCGGGCTTGCCCTTGGTGAGGTAATAGATGCCGAGGACCATGTCCTGCGTGGGGACGGCAAGCGGCAAGCCATTGGCCGGCGACAGGATGTTGTTGGCGGAAAGCATGAGCACCGAGGCCTCGACTTGCGCTTCGGGCGAAAGTGGAATGTGCACGGCCATCTGGTCGCCGTCGAAATCGGCGTTGAACGCGGTGCAAACCAGCGGGTGAATGCGGATGGCCTTGCCTTCGACGAGCGTCGGCTCGAAGGCCTGAATGCCGAGGCGGTGCAGCGTCGGAGCGCGATTGAGGAGCACCGGATGCTCGCGAATCACTTCTTCCAGGATGTCCCAAACGACAGGGTCCTGCTGCTCGACCATTTCCTTGGCTTGCTTGATCGTGGTGCAGTGGCCCTGCGCTTCCAGGCGGTGATAGATGAACGGTTTGAACAGCTCGAGCGCCATCTTCTTCGGCAAGCCGCACTGATGAAGCTTCAGTTCGGGGCCGACGACGATGACCGAGCGTCCGGAGTAGTCCACGCGCTTGCCGAGCAGGTTCTGGCGGAAGCGGCCTTGCTTTCCCTTGAGCGTGTCGGAGAGGGACTTGAGCGGGCGATTGTTGGTGCCGCGCAGAACGCGGCCGCGGCGTCCGTTATCGAACAGCGCGTCGACGGCTTCCTGGAGCATGCGCTTTTCGTTGCGCACGATGACGTCCGGCGCGTGCAGCTCCATCAGCTTTTTCAGGCGGTTGTTGCGATTGATGACCCGGCGATAGAGATCGTTCAAATCGGAAGTGGCGAAGCGGCCGCCGTCGAGAGGCACGAGCGGACGCAACTCCGGCGGCAGGACCGGAAGAACGTCCAGAATCATCCACTCGGGCTTGTTGCCGCTCTTGCGGAAGGACTCGAGCACTTTCAGGCGCTTGGCGTACTTGATGCGCTTCTGCAGGCTGGGGTCCGCCTTCATTTTTTCGCGCATCTCTTCGGACAGTTTTTCGACTTCGACGCGCTTCAGGAGCTCCTTGATGGCTTCCGCGCCCATCTGCGCGCGGAATTGCCCGGCGAAATCCTTCTGCAGTTCGCGATATTTTTCCTCGGGGAGCATCTCACGTTCCTTGATGCCCGGAACATCGCCCGTATCGATGACGACGTAGCCTTCAAAGTAAAGAATGCGCTCGAGGTCGCGCATGGAAATGTCCAGCAGGTAGCCGATGCGCGACGGCAGGCCCTTGAAGAACCAGACGTGCGAGCAGGGCGAGGCCAGCTCGATGTGGCCGAGGCGTTCGCGGCGCACTTTGCTGAGCGTAACTTCGACGCCGCATTTGTCGCAGATGACTCCGCGGTGCTTCATGCGCTTGTACTTGCCGCAGAGGCATTCCCAGTCGGTGACGGGGCCAAAGATTTTGGCGCAGAACAGGCCGTCGCGTTCCGGTTTAAAGGTGCGGTAGTTGATGGTCTCCGGCTTGGTGACTTCGCCGTGGGACCAGGAGCGGATTTTTTCCGGACTGGCCAAGCTAATCCGGATGGAATCAAAATCGGCAATCAGACTGGCACGATCATAAGGGCTGCTTCGATACAAGGTGTATTCCTCCTGCCCCGGCGGTTCGCGCCGGAGCCATCCCGGGTTAGCGGGAGTAAGAAAACAATGCTGCAAATTCTACGAACTAGCCGGCAGTGGGTTAGCTTCGCGTAGCTGAGTTCCATGTGTCACCCCTGCCGGGGTTTTTCGTCGTCGTAATCCAGTTTTCCCACCGCTTCCGCGGTGGGCTACGTTGTGTCGTCCCTCCGGGACTTTCGCCTCCGAACCTCTCAGTTCTGCGACTTCCAACTGCACTGAGTCAGTTCGCCGCCAATTAAGACCTCTCACATAAATCTTCAGAGGCACAGCGTTAACGGAACCTCAGAGGCTAAAGCCTCTTTTTTGGTCCTTGAATGTCGCGGCTGAAGCCGCGACCCACAAAGACCATTCGCGGAACAAATTCTAGTCGGCAGCGGCTTTTTCCACCGGTTTTTGGCGTTTCATCAATTCCACGTCTAGGCAGAGAGATTGCAACTCGCGGACCAGGACGTTGAACGATTCGGGGACGCCCGGCTCGATGCCGGGTTCGCCCTTCACGATGGCCTCGTAAATTTTCGCGCGGCCGTAGACGTCGTCCGATTTCGCGGTCAGCAATTCCTGCAGGATGTGCGCCGCGCCGTAGGCCTCCAGCGCCCAGACTTCCATTTCGCCGAAGCGCTGGCCGCCGAACTGGGCCTTGCCGCCGAGGGGCTGCTGGGTGATGAGCGAGTACGGCCCGATCGAGCGCGCGTGGATTTTGTCATCGACCAGGTGCGACAGCTTCAACATATAGATGTAACCGACGGTGACCTGCTGCGCGAATTCCTCGCCGGTCATGCCGTCCCACAGCGTGACCTTGCCGGCGTTGGGCAGGCCGGCGACCTCGAGCAGGTGACGGATTTCCGTTTCGCGCGCGCCGTCAAACACCGGCGTGGCCATGGGAATGCCCTCGCGGAAGCTGTCGGCGAATTCCAGCAACGTTTCGTCGTCGAGATTCACCAGCGACTTCCAGATGGCGGTGTCGGAGAACACCTCGCGGAACCAGCGGCGGATGGCCTCCGCTTTTCCGTTCTGGTTGAGGAGGCGCGCGATGCTGCGGCCCAGTTCCTTGGAGGCCCATCCGAGATGGGTTTCGAGAATCTGGCCGACGTTCATACGCGAGGGAACGCCGAGCGGGTTGAGCACCATCTCCACGGGAGTTCCGTCGGGCAGATAAGGCATATCCGCTTCCGGAACGATGCGCGCGATGACGCCCTTGTTACCATGGCGGCCGGCCATTTTGTCGCCGACCGAGAGTTTTCGCTTCATGGCGATGTAGCACTTCACCAGCTTGATGACTCCGGGAGGCAGTTCGTCGCCTTTTCGGAGCTTTTCCTTGCGCTCCTCGGTAATTTTCCGGAGCACATCGATCTGGCGCGAGGTCATCTCCTCGATCTCGTCGATTTTTTCAATGAGCAGCGGGTCCTTATCGGCAAGTTTCAGCCGCTTGAGATTGCGCGTGGCGATTTTTTCGATGATGTCGCGGGTGAGCTCGGTGCCCTTGGTGATCAGGCGCTTGTTGGTTTTCTCGTCGTGCAAGTCGGCCGTGAGTTCCTTGCCGTCCAGCAGCACTGAGAGGCGCTTCAAGCGCTCGTCGGTAAGGATCCGGATTTCATCGGACAGGTTTTTCTCCAGCTTGAAAACCTGGGAGGCTTCGATGGCCTTGTGGCGTTCGTCTTTTTCCGCCCCCTTGCGGCAGAAGATCTTCACGTCCACGACGGTGCCCTCGATGCCCGGCGGGCAGTAGAGCGAGGCGTCGCGAACATCGCCTGCCTTCTCGCCGAAGATGGCGCGCAACAGTTTTTCTTCCGGCGTCAGCGTGGTTTCGCCCTTGGGTGTAACTTTGCCGACCAGGATGTCGCCGGGACGCACGGTGGCGCCGATGCGGATCACGCCGCTTTCATCGAGGTTGCGGAGAAACATCTCGCTGATGTTGGGAATATCGCGCGTGATTTCCTCGGGGCCGAGCTTGGTGTCGCGCGCCTCGATTTCGTATTCTTCAATGTGGATGGACGTGTAGTAGTCGTCCTTGACCAGCTTTTCGCTGACCAGAATGGCGTCCTCGAAGTTGTAGCCGCGCCAGGGAAGGAACGCGACCAGAACGTTTCTGCCGAGGGCCAGCTCGCCGCGCTCGGTGCAAGGTCCATCGGCCAGCACCTGGCCCTGACGGACGCGGTCGGTGACGCGGACCAGCGGCTTCTGGTTGATGCAGGTATTCTGATTCGAACGCTTGAATTTGATGAGCTGGTAGATGTCGGCGCCGACTTCGCGGGAGAGCACGCCCGAGTGGTCGGATTCGACGCGCACGATGATGCGTTCGGAGTCCACCTGGTCAACGATTCCGTCACGGCGGCAGATGACCACCGCGCCCGAATCGCGGGCGGTGACGCGCTCCATGCCGGTGCCGACGAGCGGAGCTTCTCCGCGGATCAGCGGCACGGCCTGGCGCTGCATGTTGGAACCCATGAGAGCGCGGTTGGCGTCGTCATTTTCGAGAAATGGAATCAGGCTGGCCGCAACCGAGACGAGTTGTTTCGGCGAAACGTCGATGTAGTCCACTTCCTCGCGCTGCTTGAGGACGAAGTTTCCGGCCTGCCGGCAGTTCACGAGTTCGGTGGTGATGCGGTTGCGTTCGTCGAGCGACGCGTTGGCCTGCGCGACGACGTAGCGGTCCTCTTCCCACGCCGAGAGGTAGAAGCAGTAAGGGTCGAAGGTAACTTTGCGGCGCTTGAGTTCTTCGTTGACGGCTTCGACTTTGTCGCGCTCGACGATTTCGCCGGCTTTGAACTCGCTTTCACCGGCGTTGACGATGAGCGCGTAATCAATGACGCGCCCGCCCTTGACCTTGCGGTAGGGCGATTCGATGAAGCCGAACTCGTTGATCCGCGCGTAGCAGGAAAGCGAGCTGATCAAACCGATGTTCGGACCTTCCGGGGTCTCAATCGGACAGATGCGTCCGTAGTGCGTCGGATGGACGTCGCGGACCTCGAATCCAGCGCGTTCGCGAGACAGCCCGCCCGGCCCGAGAGCCGAGAGACGCCGCTTGTGGGTGATTTCGCTGAGCGGATTGGTCTGATCCATGAACTGCGACAGTTGCGAACTGCCGAAGAATTCGCGGATGGCGGCCATGACCGGCTTGGCATTGACCAAGTCGTGCGGCATGGCGGTGGACATTTCCTGGTACACCGACATTTTTTCCTTGATGGCGCGTTCCATGCGCACGAGGCCAATGCGGAACTGGTTTTCGAGGAGCTCGCCCACCGCGCGCACGCGGCGATTGCCCAAATGATCGATATCGTCCACCGTGCCGATGTTTTTGCGCAGTTTCAGGAGGTAGCGAATGGAGGCCACAAAATCAGCGGCATCGAGCGTTCGCGTGTTGAGCGAAGTCTCGAGGCCGAACTTGATATTGAATTTCAAGCGGCCGACGCGGCTGAAATCGTATTTTCGCGGGTCGAAGAACATGCCGTTGAAAAGCGATGTGGCGGTCTCGAGCGTTGGCGGATCGCCTGGGCGGAGCTTGCGATAGATTTCGATGAGCGCTTCGCGCGGCGACTTGATGGCGTCCTTGTCAAGCGTGCGGGAGAGAACCATGCCGACATCGTCGCGGTCGGGGAAGAACACATCGACGCTGGCAATATCGGCCTCGCCGAGCGCGGACCAAATCTCGGCGGTGAGTGGCTTGTTGGCCTCGAGCAGGACTTCGCCGGTCTGCCGGTTTACTAGATCGGCGACCGTGAACGCGCCTTCGAGATCGGCAACCGAAACGTGAGCGGCGGGCACTTTGGCCTTGACCAGCTCCTTGTACAAAGCCTCGGTGATGCGCTTGTGCGCGCCGACGAGCACTTCGTCGTTCTTGGGGTTCTTGATCTCATGGGAAAGCTTGTGATCGATCAGGCCTTCGGAAAGATTCCAGTGCAGGTCGCCGTCGCGCAGGGTCACGCGCTCGACCTGGTAGAACGTGCGCAGAATTTCTTCGTTGGACTTCATGCCCAGGGCGCGCAGGAAAATCGAACCGAGGAACTTGCGCTTCCGGTCGATGCGCACGTACAGAATGTTTTTGGTGTCGTACTCGAATTCGACCCACGAGCCGCGATAGGGAATGATTTTGCCGAGAAAATAGGTGCGATTGTTGGCCGATTCGTAGAATACGCCGGGGGAGCGGTGCAACTGGCTGACGATGACGCGCTCCGTGCCGTTGATGACGAAGGTGCCGTTGTCGGTCATCAGCGGAATGTCGCCGAAGAAAACTTCCTGCTCCTTGATGTCGCGGATATTTTTGGCGCCCGTGTCGGGATCCTTGTCGTAGATGGTGAGGCGAATGGTGACCTTGAGCGGCGCCGCGTACGTCATGCCGCGTTCCTGGCATTCGTTGACGTCGTACTTGAGCTGCATGCCGACCGGATCGCCGCACTTCTCGCAGAACGTGGGCGTGTTTTTGTTGAACGTGCCGCACTTCGAGCACAGCACGTCGCCGGTCTGGTACGGATTGGTGACTACCGAAGCGCCGCAATTGCGGCACGTGGCGCGCAGGTGGTGCAGCCCTTTCAGGTTGCCGCACTTGCATTCCCAGTTTCCGATCGAATAGTCCACGAAATCCAGTTGCGAAAGGCCGCGAAAATCCTGGATCGGGAATACCGACGAGAACACTGATTGCAGCCCGCCATCCTCTCGTTCGGATGGCAGCAGGTCCATCTGAAGAAATCGCTGATAGGATTTCTTCTGAACCTCAATCAGGTTCGGAATCTGAATGGAGCTCTGGATTTTCGAGAAATCCAGCCGTTCACGTTCTCGCATATGATGATTGCCATTTCCATTGGGCATACTATGACCTCACGAAGACCGCAGGGTTGGGCCAGGACGCGGACAAGCGGCAGCGCGGACACTGCCGCCATAAGTCCCGGCGGGACCAAGTAAAGGTTGCTGGATCGGATGGTGCAAATTGCGTAATCGAGTCCTCAGGGCGCGGCGTCATGGCCCAGGCCATGCCGCCTCGCGCCGCAATTGCTGGGTTACTTGACTTCGACCTTGGCGCCGACGTCTTCAAACTTTTTCTTTATGGTGGCCGCTTCGTCCTTGTTGACGCCCTCTTTGATCGGCTTGGGAGCGCCGTCAACCAGGTCCTTGGCTTCCTTGAGGCCCAGGCTGGTGACTTCCCGGACGGCTTTAATGACGTTGATCTTGTTCGCGCCCACGTCAGTGAGCACGACGGAGAACTCCGTCTTCTCTTCGGCCGGAGCCGCGCCGCCTGCCGCCGCGCCGCCCGCCATCATCACCGGCGCTGCCGCAGCCGCTGATACGCCGAAGGTCTCTTCCATTTTCTTGACCAGGTCGGCGGCCTCGAGAAGCGTCAGGCCCTTGATCTCTTCCAGAATTGTTTCTACCTTGTTTGCCATCTTTGTGTCCTCTCCTAGAGATGCAAAATGAATTTAAGAAACTGTTTCGACCGGGGCGGACCCCGATCCGAACTTGTTGGCCTTAACCGCTTCATTGACGGTAATGGCCAGGTTGCGGTTGACCGCCGCCAGGGCCGACGCGATGCGTGTGGCCGGCGCGCCGAGAAGGAACATGATCTTGCTGATCAGCTCTTCCTTTGACGGAAGCGACGCGAGTTGCTGAATCTCGGCGATCGAAAGCACGCGGCCTTCGACAATGCCCGCGCGGAACTTGAAGGCCGGAACGTCCTTGGCGATTTTCGTCAACGCCTTGGCGAGCGATACCGGATCGGTGGCCGTATAAGAGATCGAATTCGTGCCCGCCAGGTTCTTGAGTAGCGGTTCGCAAGAAGTTCCATCGGCGGCGCGCTCGGCCAGCGTGTTCTTCACGACGCGGTACTTTCCACCGGCATGTTCCACGGCGCGGCGAAGTTTGTTGTCCTCTTCGACGGTGATGCCTTGAAACGTAGAGAGGATCACGGTGGAGACTTTCGCCAGGTCGTTTTTCAAATTGTCGAGGTCTTGCTGCTTCTCACTGCGTTTTTTCATTTCCGGCTCCGCTTTCCACTACTGATAATTCCCATTGCGCCAGAAGGAACCCGCCGCCTAGGCCGCAGCAGCAATCGCCGCTTCCACTTCCGCCGAGTCAATCAGGATTCCCGGGCCCATGGTCGAAGTCAGCGTGACTTTCTTGACGTACTTGCCCTTGGCGGTCGCGGGCTTGGCTTTCAGGATTGCCCCGATCAGCGCGTGCGCATTGTCGGAAAGTTTGGCCGCGTCGAAACTGATCTTGCCGATCGGCGAGTGAATAATACCTTGCTTGTCGACGCGGAATTCCACTTTTCCAGCCTTAATTTCCTTGACAGCCTGAGCGACCTCGAATGTCACCGTTCCGGTCTTTGGATTGGGCATCAGGCCGCGCGGGCCGAGCACCTTACCGAGACGTCCGGCAGACCGCATCATGTCCGGCGTGGCGATGACGGCGTCGAAATCGACCCAGCCTTCCTGGATTTTCTGCACCATGTCTTCGCCGCCGACGAAATCCGCGCCGGCGTCCTGCGCTTCGCGGACTTTTTCGCCCATGGCGATCACCAGCACGCGCTTGGTTTTCCCCAGCCCATGCGGGAGAACCACCGTGCCGCGCACCATCTGGTCAGAGTGCTTCGGATCAACGCCCAGATTCACGACCAGCTCGACCGTTTCATCGAACTTGACGAAGTGCGCCTTCTTGATGACTTCCGAGGCCTCGCCGAGTTTGTAGGCGCGCACCTCGACCAGCTTGCGCGCTTTTTCCGTATTCTTTCCAATTTTCCGAGCCATTGGTTCTCCTACCCTTCGACTTCCAGGCCCATGTTGCGCGCGGTGCCCATCACCGTGCGCACGGCGGACTCCAGATTTGTAGTATTCAGGTCCGGTAACTTGGTCTTGGCAATTTCCTCGACCTGTTTGCGCGTCACCTTGCCGACTTTGGTGCGGTTCGGCTCCGCGGATCCCTTGACGATTCCAGCGGCGCGCTTTAGCAGCTCGGAGGCTGGCGGCGTCTTGGTGATAAAGGTGAACGTGCGGTCGCTGTAGATCGTCACCAGCGCCGGAATAATCATGCCGTCGGGCTCTTTGGCCGTCTTGGCGTTGAACTGCTTGACGAAATCCATGATGTTCACGCCCTGCGGCCCGAGCGCAGTACCCACCGGCGGGGCCGGAGTAGCTTTCCCGGCCGGGAGCTGTAACTTGACGGTTGCTTGTACTTTTTTCGCCATCCAGATTCCCCTGCGTGCAGCCTGTCCCGCGGCGCCGCGAAACTAAGCGATCTTCTCGACTTGAGCAAAATCCAATTCGACCGGCGTCGAGCGGCCGAAAATCGTGACCGAAATCTTCAGCGTGCTGCGGTCAGCGTTGACGTCCTCAACCACGCCGGTGAAATTCGCGAACGGGCCCTCGGTGATGCGGACTTGCTCGTTGCGCTCGAATACCAGTTTCGGCTTCGGCCTGTCCGCGGAAGTGGTCACGCGGTGCAAAATGCCTTCCACTTCGACATCCGAAAGCGGCGTGGGCGTCTCCCCGGAGCCGACAAATCCGGTGACCCGGGGCGTGTTGCGGACGACGTGCCAGGTGTAGTCGTCCATGTCCATTTCCACCAGGACGTAGCCGGGATACAGCATCCGCGAAGAGACGAGCTTCTTGCCGCCGCGAACCTCCACGACGTCCTCGGTCGGAATCATCATCCGGCCGATTTTTTCCTGCAGCCCGAAAGCGGCCACGCGGCTTTCCAGGCTTTCCTTCACCTTCTTCTCAAATCCCGAATAGGTGTGGATGATGTACCACTGCTTCGCCATGTCCACTCGTTGCCTCAATGCCCGAAAAGTTTGATCACGCGCTGCACGATCCAGCTGGCCCCGCTATCGACGCCAAAGAAAAAAACTCCGAAAAATGCGACGGTGACAATCACGACCCAGGTGGTCACAAAAACTTCATGCCGTGTCGGCCAGGTCACCTGGCGCATCTCGACGCGAACTTCGTGCAGAAAAGTGCGCCAGCGGCGGGGATATTCGCCAAAATTCTCAAAGGCCTGGGCAATTGCGTTCCCGCCCCCAGGACCGCCTCCGCCGCGACGTGCCCCCTCATCTTTCAACTTCAGCGCTTCCGCCATAGACCGCCTCAAATCTTTCCCGAGCCCAGTTTGCCGTCACCATCGGCTGCCGAAGTGGCAGGGGAGGAGGGATTCGAACCCCCACTCTCGGTTTTGGAGACCGATGGTCTACCGTTGAACCTACTCCCCTATCTCAATTACTTCACTTCCTTGTGACCTGTGTGCTTCCGGCATGTGTTGCAAAATTTCTTCGTCTCCATCCGGTCGGAATGTTTCTTCCGATTCTTGGTGGTCGTGTAATTTCTGTTTTTGCAATCGTTGCACTGCAGCGTAATGATTTCGCGCATCGCTTCTCCGTCCTAATTAACCCGGTCAACCCGGCCTTCAGTTCTAATTTCGCCCCCACCAATGTCAATCGCCAAATTGTAGTCCCATCGAACGAGAATCACATGTTGCCCGTCTTCGTAATCAATCCGAACCCAGAGACCGTGGTCGCCCGTATCCAGAACATCAATTCCTGCCTGCCGCAGCACTCTGCCGCCTTCATCGCCTAGATAAAGTACGACACGACGGTCTTCAAGCTTGACCATGTTTGCTGGACGCGCCTTGAACAGCAAGCACCGTCTCTAAGTTTTGCTCAATCCTTTGCCCGACATCAGCAAATCCCTTTTCCATGAAATCGTCCACCATATCTTCCGCCACACGGAAAAGCACTTTCTTTCCTTCGACGTAGATCTCGATGCGATATTCGTGCTCGATCGTGAGAAGCCGAATTCGGTCTATGTGAGCGCCCGGCACTCTTAATTTGAGTCTGTCTTCCATGATAGCCGAGAAGCGCGTCGCCTTTTCAATTAAGCGCTGCTGATTAAGACGGCCGGCATATACGCTGCGGGCGTAGTCAACCTCCGAAATACCCATCTTTTTTGCCACTGCCTTCTGCTCTTCTGTGAGGGGCGGCAACTGACTAAGCGGCGCACCAGCCGCTTCTCGCCTTTCCTCACCTCCCGCCCGCCAACCATCTATGACGATTTCCATAAACCTTCTGTTATTCAATAATCTCCGTGACGGCGCCTGCGCCGACCGTGTGGCCGCCTTCGCGGATCGCGAAGCGCAGCCCTTTCTCCAGTGCTACCGGGGTGATCAAACTGATCTCCGCCGACACGTTGTCTCCCGGCATCA